>Ga0222713_10004373_pt1 | contig 14196 bp, 3 predicted proteins | sample C33_649DmetaG_FD_165061 | JGI IMG/M metagenome (GOLD analysis project Ga0222713, IMG submission 165061) | Estuarine water microbial communities from San Francisco Bay, California, United States - C33_649D | ecosystem: Environmental > Aquatic > Marine > Unclassified | place: USA: California...
ATTTTACAATGAACTTGAGATGCTGGCGTATCGACTGCATGCCTTGCATTCAGTGGTGGACTATTTTGTCATCGTTGAAGCGCGTCAAACGCACGTTGGTGCGAGCAAACCGCTGTATTTTGAGGAGAACAAATCGCGCTTTGCGCAATACTCTGATAAAATCATTCACGTTGTTATCGATTTACCTCATACGCAAGCAGCAATGAATGTAGACATTTCGCAAAATCACCAATGGATAAATGAGAATTTTCAAAGAAACTGCATCAGCCGAGGCATTGATGAACTTGCATCCCGTTTGAATGACCACGACATCATCGTTGTGGCAGATTTGGATGAAGTTCCCGATCCTGCCACTCTTGCAAAAATGAAAGAGTCATGTTTTTCCTTGAACAAAGTTGTGGCATTTGAACAAGATTTGTACTATTACAATTTAAAGTGCAAAAATGCAAAAAAATGGACGTTGTGCAAAGCATTGGCTTTCAATACCTACAAAGAATTAGACGTTTCGTTGGAATCTGTTAGGCAACTTAAATGCGCAACAATTCCAAAAGGAGGATGGCACATGAGTTATTTCGGTGATGCAGAATTCATAAAAAACAAACTAGAGAATTTCATTCATCAGGAATACAATTTAGAACACATCACCGATGTGGATGCGATACAAAAAAAGATTGACGCGGGCATCGACTTGTACATGCGGTCAGACGAATCATTTAAACACATTGCCATTTGCGACAACGAGTATCTTCCACCATTTTACGAAACGCATCTGTCAGCATTTGCATAGATTGAACCACACCGGATAAAAATTGAGATTAAAGCGTCATTTTTTTATACTTTATTAACATAATATATGCACAACAAATAGTTCAATATTATGTCATCATCGTCCTATTCTGCATATTTAGCAAATAAAACGATTTGTTGTTGTTCAAATGCAGGTGAGGGCCCGCCAGGACCCGTTGGGCCCAAAGGGGCAAAGGGAGACACCGGTTCAACCGGTTCTCCTGGCCCAACTGGACCGCAAGGCGCAACGGGGGCAACCGGCGCTCAAGGACCTCCTGGTCTGTCCAGTGCATTCTTCAATTACGATGCGGACACAAAAACCTCTGGCACATCTATACCCAATCCTGCAACTTTCACGTGGTTCCCGAACACCTCAAGCCAACTTGACGCGACCAGTATATACATTTCTAGTTTTGATAAAAATGGGAATGACATAGACGCACTGCTTGACGCATTGCAGCCGGGAGATGTCATCATTTTGCAGAACCAAGGCGATAGCACCGTTTATCAAAAATGGAGCATAACCAGCTTAATCACTGCAATTCCCAATAACTATGTTGAATATGGTGTTACTCTTTTGGACCCAACTTCCCAACAATTCACCCCAATCAATGATTTAATATCTTCTCTTGTCATAATCCGGTCATTGGGTTCAACCGGTCCGCAAGGACCACAAGGCCCGCAAGGGGTGACAGGCGCAACTGGTGCAACAGGTGCAACAGGTGCTCAAGGTGCCACGGGCGCAACAGGTGCTCAAGGCCCGCAAGGCATAACAGGTGAAACGGGCGCAACAGGTGCTCAAGGTGCCACGGGCGCAACAGGTGCCACAGGCGCAACAGGTGCTCAAGGCCCGCAAGGTATAACAGGTGAAACGGGCGCAACAGGTGCTCAAGGTGCCACGGGCGCAACAGGCGCAACAGGCGCAACAGGCGCAACAGGTGCTCAAGGTGTCACAGGTGTCACAGGTGCCACAGGTGCCACAGGTGCTAGAGGCGCCACGGGTCCAGTGGGCCCTTTGATTCCAGCAAACACGGAAGGCCAATATCTTATTTGGAATCAAACGGTTGGCGGGCAATGGGTCATCGGCTCAGATGGTTCCTATTTGGGAGAAACAAACGTCAATTTGGGCGCACATGCCATGGAAACCCTCAGCACAAATCCTTCGGCATTGTCGCTGTCATTGCACAACACTGCAATCGGAAACAAAGCATTGGAAAACATGATATTTGTGAACACCTATCCACAATCAAACACGGCAATTGGGTTCAATTCTCTCAATAAAACGACAGATGCGCAAAATAACACTGCAGTGGGTGCGTTTTCTATGGTCAATAACACAACTGGCAGCGCAAATTCGGCGCTTGGTTTTGGCGCGCTTATTCAAAACACAACAGGGTCATACAACACGGCCATTGGCACAGGTGCAGGACAAGCAGCAACGACTGCAAATGAAAATGTTTCGGTTGGGTATTCTGCAATGAGCGTCAACTTAAATGGCCAACGAAACACCGCAGTTGGAACTTATGCGGCGGACAGAATCTTTAACAACGACAATGTTGCGCTCGGATATCGCGCACTAAACGGTGATGCGACAACTGGCAGCGATGGAATTAACAATGTGGCAGTTGGAACGCGGTCATTGGAAAACATCTCACTTGGAGCAAACAATAACACCGCGGTTGGCATGCAGTCCATGCTTTTGAATTCAACGGGGGTTCAAAACACTGCAGTTGGCCGAAATGCGTTGTCCAATAACATTAGCGGGAGTCAAAACGTTGTAATTGGAGACAGTTCAGGCAGTTTTTTCAGCAGTGGTTCTGGCAACGTGTTGCTGGGTTCAAATGTGCAAACATTCGGGGATTTTTCGAATTCCATTGCAATCGGCGCCAATGCGATTGGCGTGGGTTCCAACACCACCGTCATCCGGGAACTAAGAAATGCCGATGCAACGGTTTTTCCAGATGGGCCCATTCCAGATGCGCAGTTTTCCAACTACGTTCATTACAACTCTACAACAAATGAAGTCACCTACATTCCCGAGGTGTTGTATGTTTCTACTCCGACCTACACCCTCAGTCAGGGTGCTTCAAACCAGCAACTAACAATTGTCAACAAAAAGGTGCCCGATCCAGGCCAGGATTCACAGTATCTTCAATTTGCGGAAGCAAGCGACCCGAACGACCCGAATGTTTATGCCCTGGCCACCGATGGGGGGTCCAACATTTTCATTGGAGGCACATTCACCGACATAAATGGAAACCCAAATGTGAATTCGGTTGCAATGGTGGCAACCACTGGTGCATTAATAAGTAATTTAGACAGCGGGTTTTTTAATGCGAAAGTCGAGACATTGCATTACAAACCCACCGGAGTTGGCAATCGTTTGTATGCTGGAGGCGACATGACCACAACCGTGAATGGTTCCATCTCCGTGAATGGTCTCTCTTATTACGATTTGTCAAGTCTTTCAAATGCATGGCAGCCAATGGCGCAAGGCATAACGCTGAGCATGCCAAATCATCGCGTGAACTCCATAACATCAAACAACGTGTCCCCCAACATTTACATTGGTGGTGATTTTTCAAGCACGCTGGGTGGAACCACCACGTTGAATGGAATTTGTTATTACGAGCCAACCGCAAACACGCTGAACCCGCTGCAGGGAATTACGTATGGTGTGTCGCAAGTTTCGGCCACACCCGTCGTGAATGCTGTGCTAGTATACAATGACTACATTTATGTTGGAGGGCAATTCAAGAGCGCAGGAGGCGTTCAAGCAAACAATGTGGCCAGATACGATTTAAATACTAACAGATGGGAGGCGTTGTGGGACACCAACACGAACCGAAACGGCGTGATGGGAGTTGTGAATGCAATTGCATTGTATGGCGCCACCACTGTGTATTTCGGCGGAAGCATCACTTCGGCTGGAGGCCAAGTTTGTTCAAATCTGGCATACTGGGATTCAAGCGCTTACACGTGGTCAGATACGGCTGGAACGGGTCCCAATGGACCGGTGCATGCATTGGAGTTTGGGTTTTCCGATGCATTTGGCAGTGCGCCAGTGCTATTTGTCGGTGGCCAATTCACCAATGTGGGATTGAACATCGCATACTGGAACGGGTTCAACTACAATCAATTGTTTGATGACGCGACCACGGGTGAGGGTGTTGGTGGCGCGGTTTATGCCCTGCAATATGTTGATTTGTCCAGCGGACCTGCACCCACCGATGGCTACGGATACAAACGACTGTTTGTTGGTGGCGATTTTTCGGTGGTTGCAAGTGGCAACAGCCAACCTGGTTATGCTTCGACAAACATAGGTGCATGGAACCCTGATTATCTCGGTTCTTCAAACGCGTGGCTGCAAACCACTCCATTGAATGCAGGCACAAGCGCACCGGTTAGAGCTTTGAGTTATTATTATGGTCCCAGTGAAAGTCCGCAGGTTCAACCGACGCTGTTTGTAGGTGGTGAGTTCACGCAAATTAATTCGCCTTACAATTTGAGCACGACACACATCTCTCAGTATGAATTAACGACTGGAACATATTGGAATTATTTGGGAAACTCTTCGTCGAATGTGTTGAATAGCACTGTTTTGGCATTGGGAATAAGCGTTGATGGAGGAACCGGTGGAAAATTACAGATTGGCGGCAGTTTTACTTCTGTGCCTCCTCTTGGAATAACGCTGAACAACGTGGCACTCTTTCAATTGTATAATTTGGGAAACCCTTGGGAGAATCTCACCACATCAACCGGGTCTCCTGGAACATACGGTGGAGTAAATTCGACGGTTCGCGCCGTGGCTTATACATTTTTTCCGTCAACGTCGCCATTATGGACCTCTGCTGCCGCACAAACAACCGTCATGGGAGGAGATTTTGCGATTATGGATTTTAATAATGCAAACATTCCTGCCAATCTTATTGGAATGTATAGCGAGTCTTTGATGGAATTCACCAATGTACCATACATTGGACCAAGCGTTGGCGTGAGTTTAACTGCGGGATATGTAAGTGCCGTGAGAATGATTGGAACTGATTTGTATGTTGGCGGCAATTTTGATGCGGTTGGACCCAATCACACGGTTAGCGCAAATAATCCGTCGGTTTACAACATCGCAAAATGGGACACCATTGATGCAGTTTGGTATACACTTGTCACGTCCATTGTAACTCCGGGGGTTGGTCTGAACAACGAAGTTTTTGCATTGGAAACCGATGGTTCCGCCCTGTTTGTGGGTGGTAAATTCGCGCAGACCGGCAAAAACACAACCGTCATTTTGAATTCGGTTGCAAAATGGATTCCGGGCACAGAGACATGGACTCAGTTCACTTATTCCACAACCGATGTGGGGTTTTACAATGCGAACAATCCATCCAACACGTATGTTAAGAATCTGTATTACGGCAATTCAACCTTGTATGCAACCGGCGCATTCACTTCCACGCAAAGTGGTTCGGCACCCATCCCCGGCAGTTTGCCCTGCAATCTGGTTGCTTCGTTGAACCCAACGACCAATGTGATTTCGGCAATACAAAGCACACTCAATGGTCAAAATGGGTTCCAATACACGACTACCCCATCGCTTGGTGTAGGGAATGCCATTTTGTATTTGAACCCGCACATTTATTTTGGTGGCTATTTTGACCGCGCAGCGCCGAATGCATCGTCGCCGTCCACGCTTTTCACTAGAAGTGCGCAATATGTGCCTTACATTGCACCAGTTTTGGACCAAGTCGTCATCAACACAAGCAGTTGTCAGTTCATTAATTCTGCAACTGGAGCAATAACGACTTCATACACTCTAGATGACCAATATGATGACATTCATTTGATATTTGATTCGGCTGTGAATGCATGGCTCATTGTGTATGGGTCGAACTTTATCGGCGCAACGGGTGCTCAAGGAGCAACGGGAGCAACGGGAGCAACGGGCGCAACGGGCGCAACAGGCGCAACGGGTGCTCAAGGAGCAACGGGAGCAACGGGAGCAACGGGAGCAACAGGTGCAACCGGCGCAACGGGAGCAACAGGTGCAACGGGAGCAACGGGAGCAACGGGCGCAACGGGCGCAACGGGCGCAACGGGCGCTGCAGGTGCAACAGGGGCTCAAGGCGCAACTGGTGCTCAAGGAGCAACAGGCGCAACAGGCGCTCCCGGAATAAACGGCATTAGCGGCGGACTTGTGCTTTATTTGGACGGGCTAACCACAACGTCTGCACCTGTTTCTCCACCAGATAATTTATTGGTTGTTCCAAACACAGGAGCACAAACCACAATAACAATCTCAGTTGGCACATCATCTCCTGCGCCCTTGCTTGGAACATTGATTGGCAATTTTGTAACTCCGGTTGGACTCTTGCCAACCACTGCAATCAATGCAGGAATATGGCACACATCCCTTTATGCATTGCACAATGGCACAGGAGGAGGAGGAGGAAACCCCATCTATTGGACTGTCATAAACGAAGTTGCAGCGGATGGAACAACATTTGTTAAGAATTTGGCCACAGGCACATTCGCAAGTGGAACCGCTGTTCTAACCGCTCAAAATGTGTACGAGTACGATTTGTATGTTCCAGCTAATACTCTCGCCAATTTGAATAATAGAATCCAATTGCAAATTGTGGCACGTTCAGACGCTGGAACTCACAACATGATAGTTGAAATGAGAAATTCCACATTGTCAAATGTGGTCACAACGATTGCCACAAATTTGGTTGGAGCAACCGGCCCACAGGGTCCAATCGGCGCAACGGGCGCAACAGGCGCAACAGGCGCAACAGGCGCAACAGGCGCGCAAGGTCCAATTGGAACAGGTGGAGCTCTTGGAGCATATGCGTCATTTGGTTCAACCGCGTCAACTGGAATTGGTGCAATCGGAAATCTTGCATATTTTAACAATTTGTATGTAGATGGAGCTGGAAACAATCAAATCACATTGAACACAACCACAGTTTCAAATGACACAGTGGTAATTGCTCAACCGGGAGTTTATAATATACAATTTTCAGCTCAGTACCAATCAAACAATAACAGCTCTGTGTTAATTTGGTTAGAACAAAACGGAGTTACGGTTCCTAATTCAAATACTGTCTTACACACAGTTGCAGGGAATAACAATCCACAATTGGCCGCATGGAATTGGTTTATCAAATCAACAGTTGCAAATGAAACATTTCGAATTGTTTGGACGTCTGATGACACTAACACAACGATATATTCGCCAGGAACTGCATATGGACCCACTTCTCCATCAGTCATTTTGACAGTTCAACAAGTCATGTACACGCAAGTTGGAGCAACGGGCGCAACAGGCGCTCAAGGCGCAACGGGAGCAACAGGCGCAACAGGCGCAACAGGCGCAACAGGCGCAACAGGCGCAACAGGCGCAACAGGCGCTCAAGGCGCAACAGGCGGAACTCCATGGTTCGCGACAAACTACATTGGACCTGCGGGACCAGGATACACGGGAACCGGATACACGGGTGATGTCATGGTGTTCGGGAAATTATTTGTTAAGGACGGCATCGACCCGACCTATTTGGCATTGGAACCACTCTCGGGTGACCCAATACCAGCGGGGTTGCACGGAATATGGATGGACTCAACCAATGACAATGCATTGCGGTCCGACAACATTTACATGAATGTCAATCCAGCATTGCCTTCCATATCATTGAAGCCTGACAACAATAAAGCCGAAATAATATTAGTCGATAACTCATCACAACTGCTGCGAATTAACACTACGATTGGTGGAGACGCAACAATTGGCCACACTGGTACAACTAGTAATAATCTTAGTATAACCACGAATCAAAATCTGACAATGTCCGCTGACAATGTGGATTTGAGTTCTGCTGGTCGTCTCATCGTGCCTTCATTATCTTCTGCTACTTATCTGGATTACAACCCGACAATAGCAAGAATGACCATGGCAGCTGGCACCACTGGGGGTGGTTCGTTCCCTATGCTTGTGTTAAATCAAAATGATACGAATGCTGGGGGAGCATCTATGCGGTTCTACAAAAATATATCTACGAATGGGTCATCAATTGGTGAATTAGCTTTTCTCGCAAAAACCAACATAACTGGAAACCCAGAGAGAGAATATGCAAGAATCGACAGCAGAATTAGAAATAACACTAGTGGTAATATTGATGGTTCAATCGGGTTGTCAGCGAGAGTGAATGATGTTTTAACTGAAATTGTAAGAATTAATGGTGTCGATAATCAAACCGAGTTTTTGCAACCGATAGACATGAACGGCAATGCAATAACCACTTCTGCTGGTGATTTGAACATTGGTGCCACTGGTTCAAGTGGAACCGGCAACATTAATATAACCCCTAAAGCTAGCGCGAGTTGCGTTTTTTCAACACAATTGACTCTCCCCGCAACTCCAGTTGCCGCTACATTTACCCTTGCTACAACCACACTCTCATGCAATTTTGGCAGTTTATCAACTGGCATTTTTAATGTCGTTCTCACCGGTGATGTGAATACACTTTCTTTTTCTAATCCACGCACTGGTGGGCAATATGTCATTTATGCAACTGCTTCTAGTGCATTAAGTTCGATAAACACTAGCATTTCAACCGGTCCCACAAGCACATACAAAATCAATTTCACGACTGCAGTCACGGTGCTTGCCTCATCTGTTGCACTTTTAACAGTTACATTTGATGGAACCAACTATCTGATTGCATGCTCTGCTTACAATTGACATGGATGATGTGATTTTGCATTGAAATTTGTGCGTGTGTTTTTTTTTAAATTATGAATAAATAATATGTCATTAATGCAAATGTCATATTCGAATTACAATTCATATTTAGCAAATCGGACAATTTGTTGCTGTCCATCAAAGTCCTCCGGGGGAGGCGTGGGCCCACAAGGTCCGCCAGGTCCTCAAGGTGTAACCGGAGCAACCGGGCCTGCGGGAAGTCCAGATGGCGCAACCGGTGCAACCGGTCCAATCGGGCCAATTGGACCAACGGGCCCAGCCGGTTCAAGGGGGGAAACCGGCACCACGGGAGCTCAGGGCGCAACAGGTGCTCAGGGCGCAACTGGCGCAACAGGTGCTCAGGGTGAAACGGGCGCTCAAGGCCCGCAAGGTATAACAGGTGAAACTGGTGCAACAGGCGCAACAGGCTCTACGGGTTCTCAAGGCCCGCAAGGTGTAACAGGCGCAACAGGCGCAACAGGCGCAACAGGCGCTCAAGGTGAAACTGGCGCAACAGGTGCTCAGGGTGAAACGGGCGCAACGGGCGCAACAGGTGCCACGGGTTCAATGGGTCCACAAGGGCCAACCGGTGCAACCGGAACGAAAGGGCCAACCGGCGACCCAGGTGGTGCAACCGGCGCCACGGGCGCAACAGGCGCTCAAGGTGCCACGGGCGCTCAAGGTGATACAGGCGCAACGGGCGCAACAGGCGCTCAGGGCGCTCAAGGTGCAACAGGTGCCACGGGCGCTCAAGGTGATACAGGTGCTCAGGGTGTAACAGGTGCTCAGGGTGTAACAGGCGCAACAGGTGCCACGGGCGCTCAAGGAGCTACGGGCGGAAGTCCATGGTTCGACACAAACTACATTGGACCTATAGGACCAGGGTACACGGGAACAGGATACACCGGCGACGTCATGGTGTTCGGAAAATTGTATGTTGAAGGCGGCATCGACCCAACCTATTTAGCGTTGGAACCACTGTCATCGTTGTCAAACCCAATCCCTCCGGGTTTGCACGGAATATGGATGGACTCAACCAATGGCAATGCATTGCGGTCAGATAACATTTACATGAATGTGGAGCCAGACACCGCTTACATCTCATTAAAACCGGACAACAATGCCGCCCAAATCATATTGTCAGATGGTTTAATCACCAATCCCACTGAAAGCAAGTACATTCCATCTGGATACAACATCACCGCAAATGATGGATTCGGGGCATCCGTGACGTCTTCGTTGAGCACTGCAACTGCAAACAATGTTGCGTCATTGTCATATTCTTCATCTGCACCTTTGACCGTGTTTGATTGCGCGGTAAATTCGGAAGCCAACAATGCCGGGTCATTGATAACCGCAAATCACATTGAAAATGGAAATACGAAATCGTTTCAAGCCGCAGCGACCGTTTCACAGGCTCAAATGCAGGTGGTATTTCAAGACCAAACCACGGGCAATGTCGCACGCACAGACATAACATCTCAGCAGGGGAGTGCTGTGGTGGAAGCCAAATGGGACGACGCAATAACAAATTATCTCTCATCAACAACATCTCTAATAGGAAACGCCGCTGGGTGTCAATTAACAGGTGTAAGCGAACAATTCATCGGGTCAGGTATTAATCAAGTGGGAACCTTTGCTGGTTCTTCTACCGTAAATCAGGGTGAATTAACGGCATCTTGGCAAAATCTTACACCTGGTTCGCTAATATCAGCCACGAGTGGATTGATAAGCAATGGTGGTGGTTCAACTATGACGCTGACTTCAGCAAACATCACAGCAACGGAATCTCAACTATTAAGAATGGAGTGTCCTGCTGGTGGAGACGCACTTATAGAACATGTTGTTTTTGGTCCTACGCGTAATCTGGATATAACTACGCCTGGAAAGTTTGATGTTGTTGCGGGCGCTGCTTCGGGGTTTTCAATCGCAACTCCAGCAGGAACATTTCAAACTGCTATTGCAGGTAATGCTGCTGGCTCTCTTATTGCCTCTGGAACTAATCACATATTTAGGACTACACAGGCAGTTTCATCAGCAACCAACGCTACATACTTGTTTCAAGGCGAAAGCACATCTACGGCATCATATCCTGCAATCAAAATAGATAGACCCGCCGCCACTTCTGTTGCTGGTGATACAATAGCGACAATCTCCACATGGGCGGATAATTATACTGGTGCTACAAAAGAATATGCGAGAATATCTGCTTTAGCTCAAAATGTCGGTTCTGCTGGAACGCCGACAAATGTAGACGGAACACTCACATTTCAAACACTCGTAAATGATACATTAAATACATTTATTTCTTTGAATGGAAGCAGTCAAGATGTTGATATTGGAAAGAGATTAGACATGAATGGGAATAGTATTGCGACTACTACTGGTGATATAAACATTAACGCCACCGCATCTTCCGGAACAGGCGATATTTTGCTTACGCCAAAAACAACCGGATATGTAAGAGTGAGCGAAGACATTTTAACTGATAGTAAAATTGCTACTGCAAGTGGGTTTCCTTCCAATGTTGGTTCTTCCATTGATTTTGCTGGTGGAACGCCTGATTACCGATTTACACTTGACCCTACAAAAATAGAACTACATTATGTTAATGTTTCTTCTTCTACTCAACAAATCTACCAGGATAATGTATCAAACGAAGCGTATTTTAAACAGACATTTTTTGATGCTTCTACGAGTAATACAATTGAAACCATTATTGAAAATGACGCAACCCATCATCGTATTGAATTGAGTGAGACTGCAAGTGGTGCGAATGCAACCACCATGACTTTAGATTTAAACAACCTCACGCACAATCAGGGAACGGGGTTTGCTTCACCGGATGACGACTTCACAATCTCAACAAACAAAGAGCTTATCCTTCAATCATCCGCACAAGACATTACGCTGACAAGCGCAGCCGATATTAATCTTAACCCGGTCGGCCAGGTTTTGATAAATGGAAATCCCATTGTGACGAGTGTAATTGCAGGAACCAACATCGGAGTTGACAACACCACTCCAACTGCACCGGTTGTTAGTCTTCTCGATCCCCTAACCGCACAACTAAATCTTGGCACTCAACAGATGGTAGGTCAATCAGGAGTAAATGACATAACAATCGACGGATTACAAATAGTTCTCCGAGACCAAACATCAGGCACATCAATAATACAAAATACAATACAAGATACTCAAATAGTGATTCTGAATGCGAATGGTCCTGTCGGTTCATTCGACCGTTCAACATTAGATAATATATCGCTTACAATGGAATCGTCAGACGCGACAGTCCCCACCCTCACAAAAACGGCGATCTACGGCAACTGCCTCACGAGTGAGATTATTAATGATACTACGACAGTGGAGACATCGTCACACACTACAACGAACACCGCCAATTCAGCAAACGAAAACTTCACAATCACGGGTGGTTCTGGCGAGACACTCAACCTCTTCAATCTCAAATCGACGGGTGGGTCTGATTATCAAACCTTATACACTGCTTCAACTGGCGATGCCTCTCAACAGCGACAAATCGTGAGCGGGGGTGGGAGCGTCCTTCTGCAACAATTTACGGAAAATGGAGGTGCTGTCACTACTTCAAACAATATCCAAACGAACGTCGTCCAAACAATCCTGTCGATGATTTATGGTTCATCTGCAGGAAATGTGTCTCAAGTCGGAATAGAGGCAGACTCAACTCGCGTTAGGATGAGAAATCTATGTCAAACCCCAAACATCGGTGGTAATATTAATACGGGAACATCAATAATAACCGATACTGGGTGTAGTCTAACTCAAACATATACACAGGGAGCGACCTCTGTGACGACTGCTTTAAGCACCACAAGTAGTCTGGCATCACTCTCAACGGACGCACCCCTCACTATTAGTAGCGTTGGTAATGTGAATGTGAATAGTTCAGTAGGGCCAATATCTTTGACCGCTCCTTCTTCTGTTTCTCTCGCTTCTTCTTCTGGTCCTGCGAGTGTAGCAGTTATTAATAGTGCTGTTGTTTTATCGGGTGGGACGCAAAGTTATATCACAACTGGTAATTCCACAACTGCTTCTCCTGCATATACGCTAACAAACACAAATGCTACTGCTGGTTCTTGTCCCATTGTATCCACATTGGTTCAGGGACATAATCAGGTAGGAACAGCAACTGATTATGTATATAGACAACAGCATATAGGTAAAGATACTAGTGGAACACAAATCACATTTGGTGGCATCGACTGCATCAGTCGTAATGCTGATTCGGGGAATGCAGATGGTGTCCTTGCGTTTAATTGCGCTGTAAATGGAACATCAACAAAATTGTTAGAAATTAATGGTAATGAAAGTGAAATTAACGCATTTCAGTCGTTAGATATGAACGGACAAGCAATCAAATCAAAAAGCGGAAATCTAACAATATCAACAACTTCTTCCACTGGTGCTGGAACTATTACACTTGCATCAAAACTTCAATCACCCACTTCCACTGACGATGTAATATTTACAAATAACCTTTTGAATACGCTTTCTCATTCAAATGATAATGGGTGGAACTTTGTAGCAAATAAAATTACGACTACGAGTAATGTGAGTTGCAATAATCTTATCCTCACTAACACTGCCACTAATCTTGGAACAGGGACAACCTGGAATATTGATTGTTTGGGTCTTTCAACTGGGTTTTTTCAGGCAACGCCAGTAGCAGGCGCAATTACAATTGCTTCATTAACTAACACCCGAATTGGGGGCAGATATATTGTTAGTATTATTTCGGTGAGTGGAACCGCGTCATTAACAAAACCTGCCGGATATTATAGCAATTTTGGAGCGTCTTTTAATCTATTCCCGATTGCAGACAGATTTGAACTTGAAATCATTATCAATTACGGCGGGTCGGTTCTTTTAAGAATGACGAGATTTTCGCCTTAATTTTGGTTGTGTATTCGTATTAATAGTTTAATGCGTGACCGTTTAAATCCAGTTCCACACCAGGTCGGTGCACAGGTAGATGCGTCGGCGATTATTGGCGCGCATGCTCGCAAAGAACGGCACGTGTTCGCACACCACGGGGAAGTTGTAGCCCGAATTGTGGAAGTAGAAGATGCCTTTATCATTCGCGTGGTCGTGGTTATCTTTTGGAAACAGATACATGCCGACGGTTGCCCCATCGACATGTGTTTTTGCATTTTTTGCCAACGGCGGGATGCAGTTAAGTAATTTATACTCCGCGTTCATATCTGCGGTGGGTATGGCTGAGTAGCGTGCCCTCTTAAGTGCCTCGCGCCGAAAGATGCACATGCCATTGAAGCCCGACGCGACGGGAATGTAGGGCAGCAGCGCCGGGTTTTGCTGGGTCATGCGATTACAAAACATGGTCTTATTATGCATGGCGGTTTGCACTTGGTATTGATGCTGCCCCGACCAAAATGCTTCGCGTATGATTTCGGGTCCAAACGGGAACTGTGCGTCGCGATACGCGTAAAAGTCGTACATGTATCCAAACGGGTTCAGCCCGTTGCACACGAGGGCGTCAAACCCGTCGGGGTCGCGCGCAATGCAGCGCAGAATGGCGTTGACCGGGAACGGCACGGGGTTGTCCATGTCAATCATGATCACATATTTGGCTGGGGAAGAGCCCACAGGAACGACCGCACCCCCAGCTACGCTTA
>Ga0222713_10004379_pt1 | contig 14179 bp, 16 predicted proteins | sample C33_649DmetaG_FD_165061 | JGI IMG/M metagenome (GOLD analysis project Ga0222713, IMG submission 165061) | Estuarine water microbial communities from San Francisco Bay, California, United States - C33_649D | ecosystem: Environmental > Aquatic > Marine > Unclassified | place: USA: California...
AGATTGTGTGTCACGTCATCTCGGCTATAAAGACACCTTCCATGGTGGAAGCGGCCATACACTCTGAATAAACTTGCATATATGCACATATCACGGATTCCTACGGCGGAGCAGTACATTTGGACATCCCCGAAAGGGAACGGGAAAACCAAAACGGTATCTGCCACGTACCTCGAAAAACGCGTCAAATTTCAAGTCCCCCCGTGTCGTTGCAGGATGTTCTCGAATGAGGGCAGTCAGTCTCTGTACCTGACGTTGGAAAACGACATCCACGACAAGTTTCGAGAGGTCCTCGAAAAATACGAATCGTACGTGGCGTCGTTGGTCGATCCGGAGGGGGTGTTGGAGATCTCTTCTTCGATCAAAGCGTCTGGACAGTACACGAGCTTTCGTCTTACCGTCTGGGAAACACAGTGGTTTGACGAGCACGGGTCATACTTGCGGGACCCTCCGGAAAGCATGATGGCGTGCTCGTGCATTCTGGAGTTCCAAGGAGCATGGGTCGGTACATCGTCGTACGGATTGAAGTTCAAGCCGTTGCAGATCAAAAAAGAGCCGACGGGGATCGTGCATGTTCCGCAACCTGTATTCGCGCTATTGAATGACGACTAGATGACGACTAGATGACGACTAGATGACGACTAGATGACGACTGAAAAATCTCTCGTATACAGTATATACCTTATACTGTAATGGACACCCCGAACGAGATGTATTCATGGGGACCGGCTGTCTGGCACGAATTTCATGTGTTCGCCCTGAGTCCTCCCCCGAACCAGCAAGATGTGAGACAGTTTTTCATGGTCACCATTCCGTCCAAGATCGCGTGTGCTACGTGTTTTGAAAAGTACATGAAACTGTTGAGGAAGCACCCAATCCCGACGAACACGAGCTTGTTGTTTGATTGGACGGTCAAAATTCACAATATAGTCAACTTCATGCTCCGGAAACCGCTCGTCAGTGTGGAAGAAGCTCGGTCGTTGACGAGTGCTCGCCAAACCCGGGACTTGTCCTGACGTCAGTTGGATGATGACGTCAGTTGGATGATGACGTGAGGGCATGCCGACAGAATGGACAACTCGTGCACCGTAAGAAACACTTTCTGTCGATGATTTTTCCACAGCAATCGAGAGATGCTGCAGCTGGTGTATCAAACGGCTGATAGCATATCGAGCACGTGTACGCATGCTTTTGTCCGCCTATGAGATCACATCGTAGACACATTGTGTACTTTGCGTCCACATCTTTGACGAAATAACTCCCACACGGACACACTCGCCACATCCAGAGCGACCGGATGAGTTCGACTGCCTCGTCAAAGCGTTCCGACGGTGACCATGATTTGTCGAGCACGAACTCGTCTATGACAAAAACACCGTCGGTGTCATCGTCAATGACGCACATATCATTGTCGATCGCGCGCCGAACGTGTCCGTGACAATCGTCATCAGTATAGATACATACATCAAATGCATAGTCGGTGACTTCCTCGTCTGGCTCATTATACCGAATCAGCAGACGGATGCCCGCGGGATTGGACATGGCGAGCGTATCTCGAGTCTGACACAGACGCGTGACGACACGTTTGAAACTGTCGTTGTCGAACAGGATGGTATTTAGAATCTGTTTGGCATCCATAATTTTACAATTGAAACTAGTTTGAGACTAGTTTGCGAAGCTGATGTACGCGAGCTTCAATTGTGCCAATTTCGTCCCGACCGAGGTTCTTGAATCGACGACCATCGGGAACGAAGTTCTTGACGACCAATGGCTCGTGGTTCAGCATGAGTTTGCACACGCCGCCACCTCGCACATTGTGATACCCGAATCGGTCGGCGTATAGACAGTAGATATACTGCTCCGTGTCCGGGGGTCCTTCGACGACGATTTCGACGATGCGCTCGGGTGGTCCGTACTCTCTGACCCAGACGGCGGATGACGGTGAGCACGTGAAATGGTCCAGGAGACGCGTGTAGATATTATCCGTCGACCCTACGTAGATCTTACCGTGCTGCAGGAGGAGGACGTATGTAAAGTATCGTGTCGGTGTCTGCTCCTGCATCTTCCAAAACGTGGCGTACATGTTTCGGATGATGACGTTGGACGTGGCCGCCTGAAACAATAGATCGACGTCGACATATGTCTGCTGTGCAGTCGTTCGACTGGAACTGTCCATGGTATCCGTGAGGGCGGTCCCGCGTCCCCAAGTCTTTATACCTGGCAGATTGGAAGAACTCAACTTTAAAGACGCGTCGAGTCGTGTTCGGGCCATCGATGACACAGCGACTATGCTGGCACTGTTGTCATACGATTGGCGAGTTGACAGTTCCCCTGCCCATACAATACGACGACCGGAAGGATACGTACAAAACGATGGGGCAATTTTGCTCGTTTGAATGCGCCAAGGGCTTTAACCGTGACTCTGGACATTATCGGTGGGGGGAACGTGGGATGCTTTTGTCCCGATTAAAGCGTCGAATGCTTGGTATGTATTCAAAGACGGTACCGGCTCCACCCAGACAACTGCTTGATGCGTTCGGTGGACCGATGACGATTGAGACCTTTCGTGGGACGTCGACGAGGAATGAGATCGTCAATCTCCTCCCTGTCAACCTCGTTCCTCATGAAACGTTGCATCACACGACGGTCATCGGTGCAAAGAAGGACTTGCACACGAAACGCATCGATTTCAAGGGGATTCTCGCGAAGACCACGGGTCAAAATGAGATGCTCCGACTTCGGCGTCCGCAGAATGCCGGGGCGACGGACGAGGTAAAACATGGCAGCCTTGAACAGTTTGTGCGTAAAGCTTGAAATTCAAAAGTCGCATTCAAACCGCGTGGAGATGCCACCGAGGACGAACGGCTCGAGTTTGGCCCCGAGACCGTGCGGTTGTTCTTGAACCCATGCGCTGGGATCGTACGAGATCGTTGACGCGCCCCGACGGACGTGTTCCTTTCCGAAACGCAAATTCGTGCCAATGTTTGTGTGGAACCTGTTTCCATTATGCTGTTGAGATGCGACCGGGCCGACGAATTGCGTGGAGACGAGTTGCCTTCCTTTGCGTCTGGTCAATCCGTGTCCCGTTCGAATGACGTCGGACGAGATATTCCTGTGTCCGTCCTGGAATGCGCACGCGTACGGTAACTCGTCCGGGCAGACGGGGCTCGCGTGGTGTTCTTGGAGGTACTTGAAGGGTGCTTGAGATACGCGGGTACGGTCCTGTTCGTACTCATGATCTTTGAGCGATGCACTCGTTCCAATAAACCGACTCATGAGTTAACAAGAGGAAATAAATTAGCGGTTCGGCATACAATCTCACGGCCTACAAAAGTGAGGGACACGTTTGTTTTTTGACGCATTGGATGACGTTTTTGCCGAGTTTGTGTCCACAGTACGTCGTTTTCTTTGAAGTGAAGTCGTCGAAGGTGTACACATTGATCTTTTCGGCCAGCTCCAAGAGGAATTGGAAATTCTTCCAGAACTGAGGCGTGTGTCCGTACGATTTCGTAGCCACATGTGCGGCTTCGTGTAACAGGACGTACACGGCGACTTTTTCTGATTCGATACGACCGTCCGCGCTCCGGATGCAGATGTGAATGTTCCGTTTATTGAGTGAGTATGCTATCTCGCTCCCATGGCGCACTTCCGAGAGCGTCCCTGACCACCTCGTCCGAAGATGGTTTAGCCTGGAATCATCGGGGTAGATATCCAACCCTTCGTCGATGAGGCGTTGGAGCCGCTCTGCAAGCCTGTGAAGCATCCTTGCGGCCCGCTTCTGATCATGAGCCGGATGGACTCGATATACGACCCCATCAATGTGTTCTTGGGCCAATCTCCCCCGGAAAACGTACCAGAGACCGAAAAGAATGAAGAAAGCGATGATAATCATGAATACCTGTGATGACGCGAGAAATAAGTGATTGACACGAGGATGAGCACGCTACTGTTGAGCCCTCATCTCAACGGCTCATCTCGATATTTTTATCTCCCTACTTAACATGTCTGACCCGTTCATGGACTATGGTGGTATGACCGGTGGTATGGCCGGTAGTTACTGCTCCCCTCTTCCAAAGTGGATCGCGTCCCTTGCGTGTTGCATTGTCGTTGGTCTGGTTGTCACACTCATTATATTCAACTCGCAGAAGTCGAAGGCCAGGAGTGAATTGGAGGCGTGCCAGAGGAACAAGGTCTCCTCCAAGGATGAGAACTCCAAGGATGAGAACTCCAAGGATGTATCCTCGCCAACCCTGGTGCCAGCTGTGGTCAAAACCCAAAACGATACGAAGAAAAACAACGGACAGAACAAGGAAAAGAAGAACAAGGGGGGAAAGAAGAAGGGAGGAAAGAAGAACAAGGGGGGAAAGAATAGGCGAGAGGGGTTTCTGTGGTTTTAAATCAGCGGCACCGTCGTACAAAGGCGTCGACGGTTCCAAAATGCGTTTCAAAGCACCGTTGTAGCGATTTTTGAGAGGCAATGGTTTTCGGGATATCGTCCGGTGCGACGTCGCGAAGAAGGTATTTGACGTTGGACGCGCTGAGTTTCCCCCGTTTTTTCTGGCGGTCCGTCGGGGCACGTGCGACAACTTTCGAGTCGTCAGTTGTCGCAGCCCTCTGTTCAGTTGTTGCGATCACTTTACCAAAATGGACGTAGGCCATGGCGTGGAGCAATGCGTCTGCAAGATCATCCTTCTTCTTCGACGTGTGGAAAACCTGTGCCAACGATTGATCTGTTTCCGTAACAAACGCGTCAACCGTCTGGACGGCGAGTTTCTTTCGGTAGTGGTACGTCCACTCGTGGTCCGTCGAGTCGTCCGGAAACTGAGACATGGTGGATGCGAACAGGAGTTTGTTCTTCGAATCCTGGAAGTGGACGGTGTAGCCTTTCACGACGAAGAAGCATTCCAAATAGTGCATGAGACGCACCATGGTTGGATTTTTCATGGGTTGATGCTCGATGACAATCGTTGATACATTGGACGGAAAACTTTGGGCGTACTGTTCGAGTGCATGAACAACATCGACGGCACGCGTCCCCGGCAGTTCCCAAACGGACCACATGACAATTTTGGCGTCCACTGGGTCCCACGCGCACGCTCCACAGTTTTTTTGACCGACATCGATGCCGACGATGGGATGCTTAGAACGTATCGATCGTTCGTCTGCGTTGTTTGTCATGCACCGAATCGAAGATATTAGCCCTTTAAAGCTCTGCCTTTGTGCCACTCGGGGTGAACACTATGACGGACTACCTTTGCAGTTTATTGGGACATGTGGCGCGGTACGGTTTATCGGCGGAGGATGCGGTCGATCACGTCGTGCAAATCACCATGGACGAGTTTGCCGTGATGACGTCGCGAGGCACGGGGTTATCCATGGAATACCTTCGAACTCTCCAGGCGGGTGTCAAGGAACGTGTCATGTCCGGTCGTTGTCTCATGCCCACACAGTGTCAAGGCAGGACGCAACGAGGGGTGCCATGTAAACGGATGGGGTACACCGAGTTTTGCGCGGATCATCAACAGCAAGGGTGTCGTCGATTCACGAGCACGGACACTGCCAGTCCTCGTGCTCCGAGCCGAATCATCCGGCCCATGCGTTTTTCTTTCGTCCGTTGATGAACAACGTTTGGTTGATCCGTTTCATGTTCAGTCGGTGTAGTGTAACAAACCATAAGACAATCGTTGACGAAAAGACACATGACCTCAGTGAACTGTCAGGAATCACGTAGATGGGTGCAACGATCGAATGAATGAAGGATTGGCCGTCGTCATCCAGACCTCGAAGGTGTTTTTCGAGTACGGTCAAAGCGCACGTATCGTTGCTCGTTAACCAATGCATCATCAAGAAGGGCGCGACGATGGCGTGCATGATCAAGGATTCGGTATGGTTCGAGAACGGTGCCCAGATCATCCATCCGATCAAGGCTATGTGTACACACCGCACGATGAATGCGGCAATCGGGCTTCCAGGATTTGTCCCTGACATGGTATCCATGGTATGTCATCTTAGTACAAAACATTCCATGGACTTTTGGCTTTTGACACTCGCGGTTTTTTTCTTCTAACGTTACCTCATCAATGGTTCAGACAAGGACAGGAAAGGGAAAGAACGTATGCCGTGCTCAAGGAATGGTGCTCGACGCCAAAACGAAGAAGTGCAAGCCATCTAAGAAGGGGGGGGGCCAAGCGCAACAATGCCCTTGCCGGCGCCCGTGCGGAGTCAAATCCGTGCAAGTATGGCCCCAAGGTCGATATTGGCGGAAAAGCCAAGTGCCCCACCAGACTGTTGGAAGCGAACCCGGCGTTCAAGGCGAGGTACTGTAAATCGGGCAGGTTTGATCTTCAGATCGGTAAGCTCCCGGCATACATCGTCAACCCCGATCCCACTGGGCCTCGACCGCGCACGTGTGTCAGGAACCCGGATGTGACCAAGGCGTCCAAGAGGTCAGTCATGTCTGGAACTGCCATGTCCACGCGGGGATTCAAGATTGTGAACGGCCAAGTCGTCCATGTCGGACTGAAGAAGAACGATCTGGTGAAAAACCCGAGGGGACGTATCGTCCCCAAGAGCAGGCACGAGGCTGGAAAGAAGATTTATGCCGCCCAGAGCGAAGAAACCAGGGCCAAATTCCTCAATCAACAGGAAGCTGTCAGGATTGGCGTCCACAGGGCGAGGATGTTTGCTACCAACAACAAGAAGAGTATGACGAGTGGTCTCTGGTTCAATCAGCCACTCCGCAAGAAGGACGGCCCGACTCTCAAGGAACGTGCTGCCGACTGTAAGATGCAGGGCAAGGTGCTCAACAAGAGGACCAAGAGGTGCAGGGACTCGAAGACCAAGTCTGGTGCCTCCCGGACGAGTGGACTGTGGTTCAATCAACAGGGACAGACCCTCAAAGACCTTGCTGCCAAGTGTAAGGCACAGGGCAAGGTTTTGGAGAAGGTCACCAAGACGTGCAGGGATAGGAAGGCAGGGGAGGTCAAGGGTAATTCCATCGCTGCCATGAGGTACCTGTGCAAGCAAGACGGACTGGTCTACAACAAGAAGACCCATGACTGCAGGGCATCTACGAAAACCTCGGGAGGACCGACGCTCAAGGAACGTGCTGCCGACTGTAGGATGCAGGGCAAAGTGCTCAACAAGGCCACCAAGCGGTGCAGGGACAGGAAGAAGGCTCCGAGGAAGAGCCCCCGTATCGCCCAAGCTGTCTCCAAAGCTACGTTGGCCGCGTTGAGGCTCAAGTGCAAGGAGGACGGCAACCAGATCTACAACCAGAAGACCAAGCAGTGCAGGCCCAGGAAGTCGTCGGGCAGGAAGGCTGCTCCCAAGCCGAGGAGGAGCGCTCGTATTGCCGCCCAGTAAGTTAACTAGATCATTGAACATTTCATTTTAACAATCCGTTCAATATATCTTGCATTGTATATTGAATGGACGCGTTAGGCTCTGGATTTGCGTATTTATCCGGCCGTCAGCACACGATAAGTCAGCTGGGCCACATTCGTCTTCTGGATGGGAATAACGTCAGTATCGGTGTCTCCGCAGGGGAAAGCGTCCAAGGCGGTGACGATAATGTCTTTTTGGGGTCGTACGCGGGCGCTAACGCGGTATCCAATACCTCCGTGTGTATTGGGAGTTACACAGGATCGGACGCGTCACAGGTGACCAATAGCGTGTTTCAAGGGTACAGAGCAGCAGAACGGGCCGAGTACATCACAAACAGCGTATACATCGGACCCTACACGGGCCAACAGGCAATTCGGTCCACTGACACCGTGTTGATCGGGTACCAAGCAGGCGCCAATCTCACGTCCGGCAGCCGCAACGTTGTGCTGGGCAGTTACGCCGGGTTCTCGCAGTACAACGCCTTCGACAACGTGATCATCGGACACCGTGCCGGCTACAGCAATAAATTGGGGAGCAACAACGTGTTCCTCGGGACGCAAAGTGGGTACGCCGCGACGGATGCACTGGAAAACGTGTGTCTTGGCGTCTCGAGTGGTGAAAATCTCGTATCCGGGGCCAAAAATGTCGTGTGTGGGTTCCGGGCAGGTGCTTTTTTGAGGAACGCGAGCAACTGTATCGCGATGGGAACACGTGCGATGGAATTCTTTTCGAATGGGGACACCAACACATGTTTAGGGACACAAGTGGCGCGTCATTTCACCGGCAACAATAATACGATACTGGGGGGGTACTCCACGGCGAACGCCCTTGGAAATTTTAACACGATCGTCGGGAGTCGTTCGATGAATCGTCAAACGCTCGAACAGGTTAACTTATCAAATTGCGTCATTTTGGGCGAGAACATCCAGTTCGATATTCCCGTTCGTCCTGTGACGGCAACCGTTGGTGATTTTGACACACTCCCGGATATGTACCTCAATTCAACCTATGACGACGTGACCGTCTTGTTTCAGGATGCAGACGAATCGTACGGGACGACGACGGTATCCTTCACAATGAATATCGTTCCGGTGGGCGATCCGATGGTCATTCGCGAGCGGTATTTCTCTTTCGGGACATACGACAATCCATGTGTCCTGGATACGAGCGAGGACGGGTCGTATACGGTTCGATGGGGGAGCGCGGTGGACGACACCAATGCGTTGCTGGAGACGGTACCGATCGAGGTCGTCATCGAGAGGTACGCCGAAACGATGAGCGTCCGTGCACGTGTTTACGGGGACGAGACGTCCTGGGACATCGATGTGGTGGACGAGCTTCATGTGGTTGTGGAACAGACATTTGATCCACCCGCACTCACGTTGACGGTCAACGACGAGACGTTCGAGCCGACGGGGACATTGCCGGGGACACCCATTCCTCTGGACGCTTTTGGTCAGAACGTCTCTGATTCGTTGTACACTGTCTACGCCAATGCCAGTACGGTGTCATTGCTGGTTCCCGGCCAGGAAATCCAGATCGTCCAGAGCGCGATCAGTGGATTGAATGGTGTTTTTCGCGTCCGTTCCGTAAACGATCCCGGCCCTGACGGATTTGTACCCATCACAGTCGACGTCCGGCAGCGGATCACCCAAAGCGATCTCGGCCGAGCGGCACTCCTTCTACCGAGCCGTGTGATCGAAGTGGCGGATGTCCAGGGGGAAGAAGACGTGGACGGGATTCGCGTCACCGTGCCCGCGCTGGCGTCTTTTTTGGTGGGGACGTTGACCTCCCCGCGAGTATACGTCCACGGAGATGGCGATGTGGATGGGGGTGTGTACGATGTGGACGTGCTGGATGCACCGACGTCGGGTGAATTTGTCGTCCGTGGCGTCACGTCGACCTCATTGGGAACGGTGTCGATGGGAACACTGGAACCTTTGCTTGTCGGCTTCGATGTGACGACGACGGGTCCTTCGAAATCGATCGGGTCCTTGTCCGTCGTCTACAACCAACGCGCGGACACTGGACTACAGCAAAAGACGTTTGAAGGTCCGTACGCATTCGACGGACATGTGCACGTGGGTGCCGGGACGCAAGAAGATATGGACACAAACATCCGGAGTAACATCATTACGTTCTCTGCCGATGGGTACAGCGCTGCGGAGTATACCATCGGGGCGTTGAACTCAAATGTGAGCGTGGGCTCTGTCTTTTTGCTCCAGGACGACATTCACTTTGGCATCGAGTGGTTAAACTCCTACACCGTATCGTGCATCACATATGGGACGTGGTTTGAGTGTCTGGTGACGTACGCATTGGGAGACCAGGAATCTGTACTGGCCAACGTGTCGAACGATGGGATCTCGATGGGTGGCGATTTGAACGTGTACACGCTGACTCGTGCGGACATCAACGACACGTTCGAGCTGGTAGAAACGGAGTACCCGTTGAGTATCGGCGAACCAGGAGTATCGGACACCGTCGAAGTGCGCGTCAACCACGATATCCAGCGTAAATCTCTGGGTGTCGAGGTTGTCATGTACACAGACTTCAAGATCCTGGCGCTGTTCATGAATTTCACCGAGACGCGTCCACCGAGCCGACAATCTCGGACATTACGGTTCTTTGCGGACGGTGCACTCTCGCTGCTGGCCGCTCGGTATACAAACAATTTTTATCAGGACTACCCGTCATTCAGCGACTGTATATTCATCGGGAGCAACTTCACGGTGGGTGGGAATGCGGCGCTGGAAGAACGTTCGAATGTGTGTATTGCGTCAATCGGTACGGAACGCTTATTCCGCGGCCGTTTCGACGAGTTCGAGTTCTTTAGTGACCGCGTCATCATGCCCACCTTCGTTGCGACGGGGACGACGACTGGGCAGATCGAGGCACAAACCGCGACCGTTTCCGTTTTTCCCGCAAATGGGAATGCAGTATACGTGGAAGGTTTCAGCGATCTGGAGGACGTCCACATCCGCGGTGAGACGTCGTTTGTAGGTGACGTGACGATGGACAGTACGTTGACGGTCGCATCGAATGTGGGGATTGGGGGAACACTGACGGTCGACGAGACTTCCACACTCGCCAGTCTGATTGTGGACGATTACGCGAACATTGGCGGGGATGTGACGATTCTGGGGACAGCATTTACCAACGATGTAGACGTGACTGGTGATGTAACGGTATCCGGCGACGTGGGTGTGGCATCCAATGTGATCGTGGACAAACAGGTTGGATGTGAGACGTTGGTTGTTTCTGCAGACGCCAGCGTGGAGGGTGCTTGTTTTGTCGAGAAGACGTTGACCGTTTCGGGTGCATCGGAACTGGAATCCGTCGAGGTGAATACGGATGCAACGGTAGGTGGTCGGTTAGACGTGGACAATCTGATCACGACGGGAGTTGATGTGTACATTGCTGGGGCGTCCGTCACGGGTGATTTTGATGCATTGGACGTTCGCGCGACGGATATCGAGAATGATGTTCGGGATATCGTTGTGGACATATCGGGTCTGGACGGTCGCCTGGATACCGTCGAAAACGATATCGACGGCTTGCTTACTGCAAAGTTTGACGCGGACGGTGGAACCATCTCCGGATCGGTGACGATCGACGGGACACTGGATGTTGGGACGGTGGACGACTCATCTGCGACCAAAGTGGCCGTGTGGGACGGGAATCGGTTGAAACAATATGCCGGCGACTTCGTGACGGACACGTCGCTCTTCAGCACGCTGAATGGGTACGTGAGAACATCTGGTGGCGCCATTGCTGGTGCACTGACGGTCGGGGGGAATTTCGCGGCTGGGACGGTGTATACCAACGATAGACAGAACGCGTCCGGATACAACGCAGTCATCACTGGGAGTGGGCGCATAGGCCCCCAGGTTTCGTCGGCCCGATATAAAGACGAGATCCTGCCCATGTCTGAGGAGATGGTGAATTCTGTGTGGGGAATGCAGCCCTGTACGTTCGTGTATAAGGATGGATCAGATGGATCAAACCGAACACGGGATGCTGGGTTTATTGCCGAACAGGTGGACGGTGTGGGATTCACTGAAGGTGTTGTGTATGACGCCACTGGACGGCCTGATGGAATACGACAGACGGGTTTGTTGGCGGTCACCGTGGCAGCCCTGCAACAGCTCGCCCGTCGAGTCGAGGTCCTCGAAAAAAACCTACCATCAACGTATGAATGATGAAGGGTGTACGAGTGCATTTGAAGTTGCCCTCAAGATGCCCGGAAATGAGGCGTACGTTTTCATGGGAGACCCAGAGACATCCTATACGAAGGTGAATATTGACGAATGGATTCAACGTCAGTTTTCTCGGTGTTCATGGGACGGTTGGTATATGTACAACGACTCGCCTCCTGCCCAAAAGCTCCAATACGACAGCGATGGACACTGTAAGGGCATTTTGGTATGGAACGAGACGTACGTTGGCTGGTTGGTGCATACGGTCAGTGATTGGCCCGTCGAAATGCCGATTGAACGCGTGCCGTCACACATACTCGACGAATCACACTCCTTTGCGTTCTGGATGGGCAAGCGGTCGAACCTGAAACGGATCGAACAGCAGATTGATTTGATGGGGGCCCGTGTCTATGCCGGCAAACGCAGCGAGATCCTGCATAAACTCCACGCGGGGACGTTGCAGCGGATCAAACTGGATACATGGACGGATCATATCGCGAAAAATCGTATGTGGGGGCGGGATGTCTACCAGAGTCTCGGAAAGTGCCATGCCGTGTCCCGGTCGAGCTTAGACGATACGCGGCAGGTCCAGAACGTGCCCCGCGTGAACCTTCCCGGGTGGGATGCCTGTACGGATTTCGGACGGTGGGCTGTGGGTGATACTTGGGTGGCCGTGGGTGATATACGACGGGGGAAACGCGACTTTACCGTAGGTGGTGGGGCTCTTATCCGATATGACCCCGTGCTTGCTGCTCATCTCCTCGAAATCATCAAGAATTAATTGTCAACAGAATGCATGGACGAGCAGCAGTTCTCTCGGATGCTGCACGGATACGAGCCGATCAACCCACCGGAGCTCTTGGATGATGGCTTTGTGAAAGGTGGTCATATACGATACGCCGTCGATACTCTGTCGCTTCGCGGGAGACGCACGCACTCGTCGTATAAATCGGGCGGTGTGCTCGTACATGTTGATCCGGACTTACGGTTCATTCGGTTGATCAACCCGTATAAGAAGAAAGCGGACGGGCGACCATATGTGTGGGCCGTCAAACTGCGTCGTTCTGAAACGGAACGGGTGCGTCTGTGGTACAAGCCCCGGTGCACGACGGACGAAATGATAACGTTCCGCGAACTCGTGAAACAACTGAATGCAGGCAAAATTAGGATCGTCCGCACCGGTCGGTAGTTACATCGAGATGATCCGTGAGACTATTGAACGCGCACGCGAATCCCATTCTTCCTCAGGTCTTCGACGATCCTCATATCCAGGCCGGAGGTGGCATACGGACACCCGGTGCTAGACGTCGCCATACGGACTTCGAGGACGCTTCGATTGGTGCAGTAGGTATGCATTTCATCGTGGACGAACACATTGACGTGTGTACCGTCCAGGGTGATCGACATGGAAAAGTCCTGGCCATACAATTGTGCGTCGGCGTCCGAGGCGATGTCGATGGTTTCGCCGCCACATATGAGATGTGCCGGTGGCGTCCCAATCGGCAACATGGTATCCTGGAGCGCTTGTAGCACATCCGCGGGTGTGAATCCACGAGGTCCCTTGCGCTTCTTAAACGCCACGGCATTCATGGTACGTTCGAACGTATTGACGAATTGGTCGATGGAAACTGACATGGTGGTGTGGTATCCAGTACACGTGGTTGGTACACGTGCAAGAGAAATGAGAATTATAATTATGAAGACGAACAGGATTGAATCGAATCTTCATGAAAGATCCTATACCAGCCGTGTGGACGCCACTGGTGCATCGATGTGGACGCATATGTGACCCATACATGTCTCAGGACGTGACAAACGGCCGCGGGTAACTCGTCACTTTAATTTCTTCATAGTGTCAATGCCCGGCGCACTATTGCAATTGTCTGCATACGGATCCGCGTCAACCTATTTGCATGCGGACGCACAGGTCACTTATTTCAAACAGGTCTGGCGTCGGTCGACTGCATTCGCGCTGGAGAGCATCGAGATGCCGTTCAACGGTGGACAGCCCGACTTCGGCGCACGTGTCACCGCCCCGATAACCAAGGGCGCAGACATGGCGTACACGGCCTGGCTTCAAATTACCTTACCCGACCTAGCTGATTACGCCACGACGACCATCACTGCCACGTCGAGTCAGCCCAAGATCACACGAGCGTACATCGATGGGGACGTCATTCGCATTCGTCTGGTTAAGCCAACGTCTTTGCCCCCGTCCGGAAGCTGGGGGTGGTTCAAATTGAAGGTGGACGGTGGTGACTGGGTTCCTACCAGCGATACGGAGTACGATACGGTCGTGGAGGTGGGGAGTGGAGAGTATACGGATGTTGTGATCACTAAGAACGACTGGAGCGACCCGTACGACGAAGTGATCAGTATCGTGGCACAGTGTGTGGACACGAACTACGCCAACCCGTCTTCCGAATCAATGGCCCGAACCATCACGAACATCAAGTGGTGCAATAACGTGGCACATGCACTGATCGAAAGTGTCGAATGGGATATCGGCGGTGTCCGTATTGACCGGATTCCCAATCCTGAATGGTTCGATGTCTGGTCGGAGTTGACAGAAAAGGAGGAAAAGCGTCTCGGGT
>Ga0222713_10004383_pt1 | contig 14157 bp, 6 predicted proteins | sample C33_649DmetaG_FD_165061 | JGI IMG/M metagenome (GOLD analysis project Ga0222713, IMG submission 165061) | Estuarine water microbial communities from San Francisco Bay, California, United States - C33_649D | ecosystem: Environmental > Aquatic > Marine > Unclassified | place: USA: California...
TTTGTATTTAATTCAGTATTCCAATCAGGGATTGTTGACATAATATAATAACAATATATTATATCAAAATACAATAATTACACGTTTATTTTGTATTTATTGTGTATTTATTGTGTATTTATTTTGCAGTTTCTAATTTATCCATCCTGTGTTTTAATTCTTGTACTTCTTTTACCATAACACCAATTAAATTCGTATACATGACCGATTGGTATTTCTCTCCGTCTTTTTCACCCACTACCATGTCCGGATACGCCTCTTGGAGTTCATGGGCAATGAATCCGTATTCATGGCCACATGTTAACGTATTATTGTATTGAACCGGATTCAATGCATCAACTGTATATGAACCGTCTAAAGTGGCAACATCCGTCTTAATTCGATAATCGGATGAAGTATATAATGACCCACCTATATACACATTTCCATTTACAGTGACCGCGGAAAACAGAGAATCTTTGTAAATAACATTATTGGTAGCATATGAACCACTTAATATATTATCATCATAGCTTCGTATTTGCGAACCATCACTAAACGTGATGGTTCCTGTTGTTTGTAACTCGGTTAAACTGCTTAATTCAACGGAGGAACCATTGAAAGACACATCTCCCATTATGCTAACGTTCCCTTGAATATCCGCTCCGCCTGATGAAAAAATGACTGCGTCACTCAGTATGACCCCGTCTGCAAAATTGCTGCTAAATTGACCATTTACCGACAAATCCCCGCCCAAATAAAGGTTTCCATTTACAGTGACATTGTTATTGGTAAAAAGACGAGATTGAAGATTCATTGACTGAGTGAAATTCGTACTACTTCCAGCTGCAGTAATAATATTTCCATCAACCGTCAAATTACCTTTCATTATCACATTGTTGTTATTGCGAATAACCATCATTCCATTTACATCCACAAAATTGTTTACATAAGTTTGGGACAGCCGATTTGATAATGGGGTAGTTATCCAAACGTTATCATATGTCCAAGTAAATTCATTAGATTCTGTATTATTACGTCCTTCACCATCTGTGAATTTATTGGCTGTTACTTTAACTGTTGTTGTCAGTATAACCGTTGATCTTGAACCGTATGATGTTAATGTAGCGGTATACACAATGTTATTGCTAGTAACCAAATTAGTTAATGTGCCACCAGTCACAGTAATGTCCGTAATAATAAAATCAGTTGTTGGTGCAGATGACGTGAATGATAATGTGATGGATTCATTATTGGTAGTTGAACCACTCGTAACACCAGGGGTGACTGATGCTATAGTCATGGTAAGAGGTGGTGGCACAATCAATGTTACACTTGGGTTTCCAAAAAACGATATGTCTGTAGTAGTAGGAGAAGTATATGTAGTACCGTTAATTGTTTGTGTATTCATTGTGATAACAAGACTAAGGGGAGTTTGGTCAAAAACCCCCGAACCAACAGTACTAATTGTTGTGACCGATGGAGGGATATTTATGGACGTTAAACTGGGTAAAATACGGAAAGCCTCCGCGTCAATAGTCGTGACTGATTTACCTATCTTCACTGACGATAACCCTGGGATATTCATAAAACTCTGGCTACCAATATACGTAACCAAGTTAGGAATCGTCACTGTTGATAGACGGGTGTTATAGAAAGCTACAGCACCAATAAATGTCACAGTGTTAGGAATCGTTACTGATGTTATACCAGTACAATTATAGAAAGCGGCTACACCTATTCTCGTTACAGGATAATTTTCTGTACCAACTGTATCAGGAATGGTAATTGCACCACTTATGCTTGCTCCTGAAGTCGTGGCATTACCATTTGTAACAGTATCATTACCAATTGATGCATTATTACTTGCATCTAACGTGTATCTCCATGTAATACCGTTGACTGTGTATGTATATACAGTTGCCATTGTTATAAACTAATTGTAGAAATAAATAAAAAATACATATTTATTTTGTATTTATTTTGCAGTTTCTAATTTGTTCATTCTGTGTTTTCAATAAATATTATTAACTAAATAATATGTATCAATTACATGTCTTGCACACGCTTTTTTAACTGTTGTAATTCATGAATCATAATGGGTATGAGTCCATTGTAGTTAATTGATTGCATCTGGTCACCATCCTTTTCACCTTCCACTAATTCTGGGTAAACTTGTTGAAGTTGGTCCGCAATAAATCCAATTTGAATGGTTTCGAGCAAGGTTTGGTTATATACAACGGGTTGCACATTATCCAGTGTATGTTGATTATCTAATGATTGTATATTTGTTTTAATGCGATAATCAGAAACCGATAATTGAGGATTGGATGCGAAGTCGCCTATCACCGTCATATTATTAAAGGACGAATCATTGAAAATCACGTTACCATTTGCATAAGAACCGGATAATATATTATCGTTGTACGTAGTGATTCGAGTACCGTCACTGAACAAAATACCACTAATATCATTATTCAATTTCAATGTAGTATTTGAACCAAAATACGTGCTTTTATTATAGTTTATTTCGTTTGAAAACAAATTTCTAACATAAATATATCCATTCGAACTCGCCATCGCCAAATATTTATTATCATCGGAAAAGCGTCCCCCCCATGTTTTGATAACCGTTCCAGATACATCACTGCCGTTATGAACCCAATAAAACGGGCTATTCATCGCACGAGAACAAGTATAAAATGACGCACCATAATCAGTTGAAATAACACAACGATGAAATCTGTGCGAATATATATTTAATGCCTGTGTCTGCTCGCCCTGAATAATAATATATTTACCATCGTTTGATGTGCCTAAAACAGTAATAATTACTAAACCTCTATCTATCGCCACGGACGAAAAACTGACATTATTTGCACCCGCACTAACTGTACCGGTAGTTAGGTCAGCTTTATAAAAATAGGGAACAGTACTAGCACTAGCATTTCCCATTACTGCATAAACGATACCATTATCAAATATGTGATTCATTGTAATCTGTAAACCGTTACCTGAATAGGCCATCGGCCCATTGGTTAATGTAATAAACGAACTACCGTAATCGTTTGAGTATATGGGTCGTAAGTTCGATTGAGCGCGAGTTATATAAATATACTGTCCCGACTTAGATGCACACATATATTGTATGTAAGTTTGGGAACCTATGTCGCTCCAAGTAGACCCGCCGTTACTAGACATAATCATGGTAGCCTCTGAATAAGTCAAAGTACCACTACCACTTTTTCGATACGTGTATATGTAATTACCATTGACGGACATGGTTATATGTGGACCCACAATCCCTTCGTTTTCAGGTTGATATGTAAATTCATCATAATTGTTTGGATAACTGACTTGTGTCCATGTTTTTCCATAATCAACTGACCGATACAAATAAGCGCCAGTCGCTTTTACCATCATTATTGCACCATTGCCAGATATCATAGCCTTATACCAACATCTAGCTTGAGAACTAACTTGTTTATAGTCACCATTTTCATCTCCGTCCGGGTTATTTAGTTCTCGCCATGTACTTCCATAATCAATAGATATCCAAACATTTCCTGTATTATATATATTCGTCCATGGAATTGCATCCCCTACAATCGCGATTACATATTGACCCGTGCTTGACATAGCAACATCGCTCCAATTTTTACTACTCATTGTTCCACCGCCGACTAAATCCGTTTTTTTATCCGTGGATACTACACCGACAGGTATATTTAAATCTGCAATCACTTGTGCATTCATATATACATTATTTGACATGGTCAACTTATCGGCAAAGGAAATGTCTGTAGTTACGGTAGCAACCGTATTTGTGTTGGTATACCAATTTCCACCTTCATCGCTTCCGGCAACTGCATTAACCGATATGGAATTGGCGGCATATGAGCTAACTAATAAGTTGCCATTAATGGAAATATCTCCACCAACATTCAAAGATATATCTCCCATGGATACATCACCGACGATAACCATGTTGGTTAACGACATATCAGTAACCGAAGTATACGCGCTAGGCAGAGTCATATTTGTTATATGGGCGTTTCCTGTATTCATTTGTACATTTCCACGAACGATTAGATCTCCTCCACTAATATCTAAATAATTCTCAATATAAATTTGACTTAACCGATTTGCACTAACATCGCTATTCCACATTATATTATCCTATTTATAGAATATACATGTATATTAAATTACGGAATTTTACACTTTTATAGTAAATGGAACATATGACAATTTACATATAAGTTGTCATATAGATAGTTAAAACGGAAATACTATTCCGTTGTCTGCGTTTTACCTTCTACCCTATCCAATTTTTGTTTTAAACGTTTAATTTCATGAATAATAATTGGAAGCAACCCAGTATAATCAACGGATTGTAATTGTTCTCCGTCTTTTTCCCCATTGACTAAATCGGGAAACTGTTCAGCTAATTCGTGGGCAATCAATCCGTATTGTGGCTTATTAATGATGGTTTGTAAATATTTTACAGGATGAAGATTATCAATAGTAATGGTTTCATTTAAGGGAACCACTCCTGTTTTAATTCTATAATCAGAAGATGAAGAGTAGCTTCCAGCTGTTAACGTGTTCGTTATGTTAAGTGAATTGAAAGAGGAAGTATTAAACACACCGAATTTATATCGATATATTTTATTTGAAAATGGAGATATGTTCATCATGGATACGTATAAGTCGCCATGGTTAGTTAACGCCATGGATTGTTTTACATTATTTGTTATCGACGCATTTAATGCAGCCCGCGGAGTAAATGTAACCCCATAATCTGTACTTAACCACCATAATTTTGTAAATATATCCGGATTATTAACAGCTCTACCGAAATAAGTATATGCATTACCTATTATAACATATTTTCCTGAATTAGAGGATACACTTGTAATACCATAATAATTTGTCAAGTTTGTACCATAATAGACCCCAGAAAGGTCCGTATTATTTCCAATGTTAGTCATCGAATAACTACTACCGTCATATAAAATTTTATATATATATACCGGACTGGATGAATTTGGCCCCCATCCACATGATATAATTATGGTACCATTACTTGCAACTGAATATTTCGCATAATAATTAAGAAGTACATTTCCACTGTTAAATAAGGCTGTTCCATTTATGTCAACTATATAAACGGATCTTTCCCAAAGAAACACGAGATGATTATTATTTGCTATTTCTAAATCATTGGAAAAATACGAAATTGGTATCGCAGCTGATGAACCACTAAAATTTAACATACGAAATGATTTCATAAAATTAGTGGAAACATAAGTGCCCTTCGCCTCTGGTATGTTCTGTCCACTAGTAAGTGAAACTGCGACGACACTTCCGTCAAAGTTTATTGCCATTGCAACTGGGAGAGAAACGGTCGTTGGGGATAATTTAAAAAAATCATTAACTAGTTCAGTATACCATGTTGTGCCATAATCTGTGCTATACGCAATAACCGAATTTAACCAGGTGTTATGTGTAGATGCCGAACCGCCTATTCCACACATCATGTATTTACCATTTCCTGACATACCTGCACATGTTTTGTTTGATGTAGTTAAGTCATTGTTATAACTTAATGATTTCGTGATAGGAGGAAGGGTAATTAGATTAAAAGTTGTACCATAATCGGTTGATAAGTATAGTGCAGATGTAGAAGATAAATTTAGAATATGTGTTCCACATACTTTGAGCACATACTTTCCATCCGTGGAACATTTTATGTTTTCATCACCATCGTTTACATACCCAGTACTTATATCCGTATTTATATACAAATCAGTGTATACGCGACCGTCTATGGTAACATTATCATTGTAAGTACTAATCGTCGTATCATCGTTAAATTGAATGTCACCATCAATGGTAAAGGTTTGACCACGTACGACGGGTCCATTGATAGATACATCCGTGGTGGATTCAAAATTATTATCATATGCAATCGTAGGCAATGTATAATTTGGTCCAGGTGGAGAAATAAATCCGTCAAATGCAGTCGACGGTACCGGATTGGCGTCAAATGAACAATAAGTAATAGTTCCAGAAATATCACCCACTATGGTAACATTTCCATTAAAAGATGCATCCCCGCCAACACTAACTAAGTGATTCAAACTTATATCTCCATTAAAGTTGGACGTCCCAATGATTACATTTCCACTGGTCGTAAGAGACCCTTGTAAATCGACATTCGCAGTATCACGAGTAATTAAAATACCACTAATATCAATGAAATCGATTATATAACTTTCCGCTAAGTGATTTGAGTTGTTATCAATATCCCAGTCTGGTATTGTTGGCATCACGATATGTATATATTTATATATATATACATATAAGATATTATGCGGTGGTTAACTTATCTATTCTATGTTTTAAATCTTTTATTTCTTTGATTGAAATACCGATTAAATCGTTGTACATAACACGCTGGTATTCTTCGCCGTCTTTTTCGCCGATAACCATATGCGGGTACACCGATTGTAATTCATGGGCAATGAAGCCATATTCATATTTTTTTGATAATAGATTGTTATATTCAACTGGATTCAAATTATCTACAGTATATGAATCGTCTAATTCGGTTACATTTGTTTTAATACGATAATCGGAAGATGCCGCTACAACAGAAGCGGTAGCTGTTCCTAAACAAGTTACTGAGACAAAAGTCGAATTTTTGAATACAACATTATTATTGGCATAAGACCCGGATAATATATTGTCATTGTATGTAGTCATTACATTGTCATTACTAAACTGGATGGAATCTGCATTCACATAGGTCGAACTACTCAATTCTACCGTGGTTGTAGTAGTACTATTAAATGAAATGTCTTCGGCAATATATAAGTTACCTTGTATTTCTGCTGTCCCCGCAGAACTAAAGTTAATAGTACTATATGGAATGACGCCGTTTGCAAATGTACAATTAAATTGTCCAATTAACGACAAATCTCCCCCCACATAAAGATTCCCATTAATAGAAACGTCTTCGCCCATGAAAATATTGGATTGCCCAATGATATTATTCATTGACATAGTTCCACCATTATTTATTGTCAGGTTGTTTGCCAAGGTCAAATTACCATTTACGATTAAATCTGTTTCATTACGCAAAATGAGTATACCACTTAAATCAACAAACCCTTGTACGTAGACATCCTTAAAATCATTTGAGTCTTCATAGAATTCATGCCAATTCGCTGTTGCCATATTTATTTGTCTCTATATATACCATACATACCTACTATAATTATTTACATGTAAACATATTATTTTGTATTTTTCGAAAGTAAAAATAGTAGGTTCACTATATATAAACTGCATAATACATCATAATATTTACAATATATATATTTCATGAAGTGTTTGGTTTACAAATGCCTAAAATATATTTATACCAACAAAAATTTACACTGGTAAACATGTAAGTTTGCACGTAAAGAGGCACCCAAGATTGCGACGTATTATATTGTTCAACAGTTTATAATTTGATATCGTACATTTCATTACATACAGACTGTACCCGTTCGTATAAGTCTTTAATCTGGTTTATATGAGTTTGGTCTACATAATCCAAAATGGTATAATTGTTTTTAAATTCTGCACGTAAAATCGAATCCAAGTCACAACCAACCAATGTTCGCAAATAAGTATCATGCAAAAACACACGTATATTTTCTCGAAGAAACTCATTCCATTGCAAAACATAATCCAACCATGTATCGTCGCCTATAGAAGGTGGACTCGTTTGGTTGGTATATCGCGGTTGATTTTGTTGTATAACCCCGGTTATTGATTCTGCATTGTCTTCAACACGATAGTTGTATAATGGCGTCTTGACTTCTACATATATCCATTCAACGGACTTACGTCGCAAATATTCGCCTAATAGCACATCACAGCATCTGTCATCTAAAATGCCCGTTACGGGTTCTACCGTATTAAAAAAACGTTCAAGCAATGATACTCGTATACAATAACACCAATATTCGTGTCGTTGTGTATGATGTGCTATTCCTGAAACGTTTTCATACAAACCTGCCAATTGCAAAGGAGGAAGCGCAGGGTCGCGCACTGCATTTGCGTCTTCAATTTGTTTAAGATAGGCGAATATAACCTGAATAAATATGGACGTGCGGTCCACATGATAAGTATCATCGTCGTCGCAAAACATGATCCAGCTATGCTTTTGTGTGATTTCTTTAAACAATAGTAAATAATGACGCATTTGTGAAGTCGGTCGGTCGCGGACCCGAATATTTAGGTATTCAGGACATACTAGTGACGCATCTCCGTAAAGTTGGTTTAGCGTGAGGTCGCGGATAGTATCGTTTGCAAAAGAAATGGACAAATAAATGGTTATATGAACAGACTGTGAGATTAATGACCGCAAACATTCTTGCAAATAAGTAATTCGGTTTGGTTTGGATATATGAGAGGCAATGGCAATGCAGAAAGACGAAACAAACTCGGTCGTGTTTTGCATATTTGACAAAAGGATTTACTATTTCTGCAAAAATAGTTTAATATTGTTTTCGTTGACAAATATAAAGTTTGTCGTGATAATATATAATCTATTCTTTTAGTAAATACAATGGCAAATGTACCTACGGTGAAACATATTATATTAGGATGTAAAATAAAAAATAATCAATACAATACCATCACACCTGTTGTTATTTTTACTAGTGATGTTCCATTTACAGTTGTTGTAAATGATGAGCAGGAAAATGTTATAAAAACAAACATTACGGGTCAAAATATACAACTAGAAGATTTACATAATAAACAGTTAACAGAGTCACCTGACTTAAGTGATGTGAATTTGTTGGTTGTGCCATATAACAACGCAGGTGTTGATGTGCATTTTGTGGTTTGTTCCAACCTTAGTAAAACTGCCACAGTGTTGAGTTATAACAGTTCTACAATTCCACTTAACCAAGATGGCTTAACACAATACTTTCAAAAAATAATTGACAAAGAATATGACGAGTTTGAAAACAACATTAAAGAGATATATAATGAAATTAAAGGTACGCATGGGTTTGCACCGGACACACTTGCCTACGATAACACAGAAGTTATGAATGGAGGAAATCCAGATAAAGGGAAAGAATACACGAACCCGTCGATGAAAAAATTGTATACACTCATTACTACGAAACCTATCATAAATAATGTACCCACAATGCCCATTAAAAGTACTATTTATGACATATTATACGACTCAATTACTTACATGATTAGTTCATTATCTATAGACACATTGAAGGAAATTGGGGAAATGGAATACAACATCGACAATAGTCAAAACAAATTTAAAACCGAGTTAGACAAATTTATCGAATTTTCATATGTGACGTTTACAACCAACGATATAAGTGATGATGTTTGGAAGACAATAATAGCCCAATGTTTTAATGAAAAGGAACTTATAATTTTTAATAAGGATATTGCGAAAGACAAAACGAACTATATTAATTATGGTAAAGAAGCTGCTGCTAATGAACCTCAATATGTATTGCATGTTACTAGATTTCTTGACCTAATCAGTAAACTTGACACTATACCAATGTCACTTAATAACATACATGAAAAATACCATATTAGTATATATTCAAAATTTATACTCAAAATATATGAAAAATTTCAGTATATTGTTGTTACATTTATAAAATCTTTTGCCGAATTTAAAACGAAAGCACAAAACGCTAATATAAAAAACATGAATTTAATAAATTTTTTAGAAGCTAAAGTGACAGATGCAGCTAATTCTACGATTATTACGTATTTAAAAATTAATAATACTGAGGGTATTAGTGATGTACATAAAAAACAGTTTTACAATCAACGTTTTCATATTGAATTAAAGCAAGAATCCAGCTTTGACCCAAAAACATCACAACTAACCAAGCATAAGTCTACTAGTCTTAAACTCGGTTACAATGATGATGAATTTGCATATTATAAAACGGATAATGGTAGTAATAATTGTAATCCTAACATTGATATATTGAATGCCAATAATACAAACAAAAAGTTTATTCTACTCCAAGTCAAAAACGCTACTAGTTTAACATGTGTGAATACATACAAATACAAATATACCTTTGGTAAATTTACTGAAATATTTCCATATCATAAGCCAGATGACAAAGACGCCAAACGTATGACAAATAAAGATATTAGTGAAAAAATGAACGCAGTTATTCAACAACTAAGATTAGGAAAACCGGTCTTTATTATTGGATATGGGGCAAGTGGGGCGGGTAAAACCAGCGCTTTGATTAATTTTAAAAACGAAGAAGGTATATTAATTGAATTATGTAAACAACTAACTACAATTGATTTCCCTTCTAACAAGAAACTAACAAAAATAGGAATTATAGTAAAAGAATATTATGTAGACTATACCCAAGATGCTAATTATAATGAATATATTTACACACTTGATAATGGTAATTTTAATTATAATAAAACAGTCTCGCCCAATTCAACTAGTAAGGATGGTACTAATGAAGCTGTTAATGCTATACAAGCTATACATAAATATCGAACAGCCGAAGACTTCGACCCAAATGGCAAAACGATGGGTGAATTATTGATACGTTTGGTTGACACAGATAGGTTAGTGAAAGCGACGACCAATAATCCGCAAAGTTCGCGCAGTCATGTGTTAGTGTTTGTTAAACTATACACTGACAATGATGTTGTTGGTAATTTAATTGTCGGCGATTTTGCAGGAGTTGAAAATAAGTTTCAATGTCAGGACCCAAGCACGTTGCAGAGATTTTTGAATGTACCGAGTGAGGACCCAAGCAAAGATAAAAAACCATTTTATAGTACATTAGTACCAATCGTTGGTGGTTCATCTGTTGACCCGAAAATTCTAGACCCGAATACTACTGTTACATCAATAAATAAAACAGATTCAGTGGTGTTTAAGGATAACGTTCAATGTAAATTAGATTACATTATGAACCCGAATCCAATATATGATTTTACTTTTGATAAGTTGATGTTTCGTGATGATAACACTGGTAAAGATTTAAAAGATAAATATAGTAACAAATATCAAACTGTCATTTCGGGTGTATTAACATTATTATTACCCGACTATTCAAACGAACTTGATACTACCGATGTGTATACACAACTATTAGACTCAAACATCAAGAAAACAGTAGATGAAAAGTATCAATTTATAATCGCTATGAAATCAAACCTCGAAAACAACAATAGTAATCCGGATGCAAAAATGAAGGAAATATTGAAACAGTTGGTATATAAACATATTCTACTTCCATCTGGTCAAACATATGATGACAAGTTTATACAATCGTATAATACTACATTTGCAGAAATTATAAGGTTCAACTATGCGAATGATAGTAATTCGAATAGTATTTGTAACAATCTTGTAAAGAACAAGAAACTAAATTTAAATAATAATGAAAAATACATTACTAAAAGTTATAAAAATTTATTAACGAACATCCCCTTGACTTGTAACAGTAATAGTTCTATATGGAAAAATCGAGTAAACTTAGGTAGTGTTGTACCCGACTATTATAAGAAAATACAAAAGTCTAATGATAACTTGGTATATGCACATAATTACTTTATATTGAATACAGCCAATAAAAAAACGCCTCAGCCTACTTACATAAAAGAACATAACATCTTTTTTGATACTCTATATACAAATATAATGAATTCAACAGCTTCCAAATTTACTTTTTATGTTATTGTACCGAATGATACTAATTCAAAAGACCTACCAGTGCCAATCGAACTCGAAATGACATTGGAAGACATATCAAAATTATTTATGGAAAAAAAATATCCCGTATTCAAGCATGTTTATGATTCGACCGGTAAAACTGACCCAATTGCACAATTAAAACATACTTTGAACCATCTTTACGGCAAAAAAGACAATAATACGGATACGGATACGGATACGGATATTGATAATTTTATTAGTGTTTCTGCATATATGTATAACATTATACAGGAAACAATTTGTCGATTGCAATATGGTCAATTTATATGTAATAATCGGTTAAAAGAAGGTGTTTTCATAAATAGTACACTAGCTACTATTCGTAAAACAATCCAAACTATAATAACGAAAAAAAAGGAATTAAGTAATTCCATTATGCATTCGCCAAATATTGTACATGAATGTTTGGAAACATATTGCCCAAGTGGTCAAAATTGTTTTGCCATGCCAAAAACAACCGATGAGTCATCTAGTGGTACTTTAGATTTAATAACAGAAATATACAATACGATTGGTTCTTCTACCCCTGATAACCCTTCGCTTGACAAATTTTATGAAGACATTACAATTTGTTTGTTTGGAGTGTTTAATGTAAGTCGTTGTGCAAATAACCCTCCTCCAATACAATACATTGATATAAATCGATTGAAACAAATGGTATACTATAACAAAGAATTCACTGATGAAACTATACCTATATTGAAACAATTATATAGTGATATTCGACGTTTTAAAATGACGGATTTGGATGCTTATAAATTTTTGAGAGATGATTTTCCCGTGGATTTACTTGATGACTTTGAAATTATACCTATTAAACTCGAAACTGGTAGTGTCAAGCATCAGGATAAATCCATCAGAAAGGAAATTCAATTGACTTTTGGAGAACATACCCTTTTTACGTGGGTTACTATACGTGGTACTACTAGTCCAAAACAATACAATAATAAATCATATTTAGAGGAACAAAAAAGGAGCCCAGGCAAAAAAGACTGGACAGAAACAGATGTATTAAACCGTATTGAAAATGAATTCAAGTTATTTACTAGAGAAAAAACAACGATAAATAAAAAACGTAAGAATATTCAAGCATGGGGTAAAATAGGCGATACCGTATTTGTTAAATATAACGATTTGCCGGAACAAACTCTTGGAAGAGCCCCCCCTGGCGAACAGCCAACAAGACAGCAAACCATCAAACCGCTAACAAAACAGTCAACCATCAAACCGCTAACAAAACAGTCAACCATCAAATCGGTACCAATACAGCAACCCAGCAAACCGCAAACAGATGCAAAATACGGGATACTTATTGGTGAAACACCATCCGTCGAAACCAATAATTTGACGGTTGATGATCTAAATAACCCAAATCTCGTTGTTAACTGCAAAGATAGTCAGTGCAAACCCATTAAAAAAGTAATTAACGATGTTATTGAGAATATAGATATTAGTAATGCAGCATCTGCAGTGGGTGTATTAGAATTTCTAGACCAAATGGCCAAGTTCACCTCATCACGTACACTATGTTTAACACAAAATAATAAAAATACATGTGGCAACTCATCACAAGAATAATATATTACACATCCATATTCATTCAATTAGATGATACACCGATGAATATTTGAAAGGGAACAATCTTCATGAAATAGATTGCATTTTAATTTATTTATTTATTTATCGATGTAAATCCAATGACAACGTTACCTATAAATGATTTAGCATGTCAAATGAATACCACTTGTATAACCATTGAAGAATTAAACGGACATTTTAATTCTTCAATCATGTACATCCATATTATCAAATATATTATCAAATAATTTATGAATAACTATATATATTAATATCAAATATGGGAGTACAACCTAATATAGATGGACCATATAGTATAGCAGGAATTGTTGATTTATATAAACAATGTCGTACGGGATATTGTTCTAAAGCAGAAGCAGAAGAAGCCAGAAAAAAAGCAGAAGCAGAAGCAGCTAGACTAGCAGAAGTAGCTAGAGTAGCAGAAGCAGCTAGACTAGCAGAAGTAGCTAGAGTAGCAGAAGAAGCCAGACTAGCAGAAGCAGCTAGAGTGGCAGAAGCAGCTAGAGCGGCAGAAGAAGCCAGACTAGCAGAAGCAGCTAGAGCGGCAGAAGCAGCTAGAGCGGCAGAAGCAGCTAGAGTAGCAGAAGCAGCTAGAGTAGCAGAAGCAGCTAGAGCGGCAGAAGCAGCTAGAGTAGCAGAAGCAGCTAGAGCGGCAGAAGCAGCTAGAGTAGCAGAAGCAGCTAGAGTAGCAGAAGCAGCTAGAGTGGCAGAAGAAGCCAGACTAGCAGAAGCAGCTAGAGCGGCAGAAGAAGCTAGAC
>Ga0222713_10004386_pt1 | contig 14151 bp, 15 predicted proteins | sample C33_649DmetaG_FD_165061 | JGI IMG/M metagenome (GOLD analysis project Ga0222713, IMG submission 165061) | Estuarine water microbial communities from San Francisco Bay, California, United States - C33_649D | ecosystem: Environmental > Aquatic > Marine > Unclassified | place: USA: California...
ACAAAGCAGCAACTGCTAGAGAACTATTAGACAGATTGCAAACAGCATATGAAAATCTGCCAAAGTGGATGCAACAAGGAATCATCTCTTGGAACAAAGGTTCTCTTGAACTTGAAAACGGAAGTAAGATCTTGGCTGCTTCTACTTCTGCTTCTGCAGTTCGTGGTATGTCATTCAATATCCTATTTTTGGACGAATTTGCGTTCGTTCCAAATCACATCGCAGATTCATTCTTTGCATCAGTATATCCAACAATTACTTCAGGTAAAAACACAAAAGTAATTATCGTATCTACTCCACACGGTATGAATCATTTCTACCGCATGTGGCATGATGCAGAGAAAGGTAAAAACGAATATGTTTTCACGGATGTTCATTGGAGCGAAGTTCCTGGACGAGATGAAGAGTGGAAAAAACAAACGATTGCAAACACATCAGAACAACAATTCAAAGTTGAATTTGAATGCGAGTTCTTAGGATCCGTTGATACTCTAATTGCACCATCTAAACTCAGAAACCTCGTCTATGACCATCCTAAGACACGTAGCGCAGGTTTAGATGTATATGTGGATCCTATAGAGAATAATGATTACTTGATCACCGTAGACGTTGCTAGAGGTGTTGGAAACGATTACTCTGCTTTTACTGTTGTAGACATAACTCAGTTTCCTCACAGAGTTGTTGCAAAGTATAGAAATAATGAAATTAAACCAATGCTTTTCCCAAGTATTATTGATGAAATTGGAAAGAGTTATAATGAAGCGTATATCTTGTGTGAAGTAAATGATGTTGGTGATCAGGTAGCAAGTATTCTTCAATATGATTTGGAATATAAAAACCTTCTTATGTGCTCAATGAGAGGTAGAGCAGGTCAGATTGTTGGTCAAGGATTTTCTGGAAAGAAAACTCAACTTGGAGTCAAGATGTCCAAAACGGTTAAGAAAGTTGGATGTCTAAACCTCAAGACAATGATTGAGGAAGATAAGTTATATTTAAATGACTATGAGATAATTTCAGAATTAACAACTTTTATTCAAAAACATAATTCATTTGAAGCAGAAGAAGGATGTAATGATGACCTTGCAATGTGTCTTGTAATTTATGCGTGGTTAGTTGCACAAGATTATTTTAAAGAACTAACCGATCAAGATGTTAGAAAGAGATTATATGAAGAGCAGAAAAATCAAATTGAGCAAGATATGGCACCTTTTGGTTTTGTGTCTGACGGACTAGATGGAAATAGTTTTGTTGATGCTGAAGGTGATAGATGGTTCACAGATGAATATGGAGATCGTTCATATATGTGGGAATACATGTAATGGATTTAGATAAACAAATAAAACTAAGTCATTTATTGCTTACAGACAGAAAGTGTAGAACATGCGGAGAAGTTAAAAATTTAATAGATGATTTTTATAGAACACATAAAGAAAGAGGTCCTGTTGCATCATCATATTCTTATGAATGTAAACAATGTTCTGTAAGGAGAGTTGTTACAAATAGAATGGTCTCAAGAGTTCTTGATAAATGGGAATATCCTGACTGGTAGATGTTCACGTCATGTTTTCCTTTTGAAAAGTAATTTTTTAATAAATATTTTTTAGATAAACTGAGATTTTACGGAGAAAAACATGGCGACTCCTCAATTATCTCCTGGGGTACTTACTAGGGAAGTTGATTTAACTGTTGGGAGAGCTGATAACGTATTAGATAACATTGGTGCAATTGCGGGACCTTTTGCAATTGGTCCTGTAGAGCAAGCAATTGACATCACAACAGAACAAGAATTAATTAACACTTTTGGCAAACCAATTTCAACCGATGCTCAATATGAGTATTGGATGACCGCATCATCATTCCTTTCATATGGTGGCGTTCTTAAAGTTGCAAGAGTTGATGGTTCAACTCTAAACAATGCAAATGCTGCAGTTGGATATGCAGCAACAGCAAATGCAAAAATTAAAAACTACGACAACTACAACAATACTTGGTCAGGTGAAGGTGTACAATTTACTTATGCAGCAAAGAATCCAGGTTCTTGGGCAAACAATTTAAAAGTTTGTTTTATTGATGACTTAGCAGATCAAAGAATTGGTGTTAATACAACCAGTTTAAGTGCTCTAGGTGCTCAAGTTGGTTATGGTGTTACAACTGCAATTACAAGCACTGCAATCGCTGGTGTTGGAACAACAACTTCTTTCACTGGTTACCTCAAGGGTATCATTACTGGAGTTTCTACAGACACCACCAATGGAAACAGCACCATTGATGTTAAGGTCATTTCTAGAGTTTCTTCTGCTGGAACAGAAACTTTTGTAACTTATGCAGAAGGAAATTCAGTTGCTTCATTTGAACAAGCAGATGCACTTTCCTTTGTAAATAACTCAGGAATTAATACTGGAAGCGCAACTGCTGGACAAGTTCTTGATTGGTATGATCAACAAACATTGGGTCTCACCAACTCAGTCATATACTGGAAGTCAATTGCACCAAAACCAAGAACTAACGCATACTCTGCTGCTAGAAATGGTAAAAACGATGCAATGCATATTGCCATCGTAGATGATAATGGATCTGTAACAGGAATTCAAGGAAATCTTCTTGAGAAGCATGTAAGTGTATCCAAGGCACTTGACTCAATTTCTCAAGTCAATTCTCCACAGAAAATCTGGTACAAGAATTATCTTGCAGATTTCTCACAATATCTCTATGCTGGTTACAATCCTTCTCAAGCAGAAGATGCATATCATGGAACAGTTCCTGTTGCGACTGGTTTCTCAACCTCATTCACCAAATATACAGTTGGTCAAGGTCTATGGGGACAAAATGCACAAGGAATTACATTTAGCGCACTAGGCAATGTAACTTATACTCTAAGCGCAGGTGTTGACTACTCTGCTGCTGGTGGAATGCAAGCAGACCTAGGTTCTCTTTCAACTGCATACGATTTATTTGCAAACAAGGACGAGATTCAAGTTGATTATCTCTTGAATGGTCCTGGTCTCCTGCAAGAGTCAGAATCTCAAGCAAAAGCAAACAAATTGATTGCAGTTGCAGAAAGCAGAAAGGACTGCGTTGCAGTAATTTCCCCACATAGAGCAGGTGTTGTAGACATTAGCAACACAGACACACAAACTGATAATGTAATTAGGTTCTTCTCACCAATTACATCTTCTTCTTATGCAATCTTTGATAGTGGTTATAAGTATACTTATGATCGCTTCAATAATACCTTCAGATACATTCCTTGTAACGGTGACATTGGTGGTCTTATGACCAGAACAAATGTTACTGGATTCCCTTGGTTCTCCCCCGCAGGACAGCAAAGAGGTGTTCTGAATAATGCAATCAAACTTGCATACAATCCATCAAAAGCACAAAGAGACGTTCTCTATACTGCGAGAGTGAATGCAATCGTAAATCAACCAGGAATTGGTGTTCTTCTATTCGGTGATAAGACAGCACTTTCTTATCCATCTGCTTTTGATAGAATCAACGTTCGTAGATTGTTCTTGACTGTTGAGCAAGCACTCGAAAGATCTGCTCAAGCACAACTGTTTGAACTGAATGATCAAACAACAAGATCAAACTTTGTTAACATTGTTGAACCATACCTACGTGATGTTCAAGCAAAGAGAGGTATTTACGATTTCATCGTTATCTGCGATGAGTCAAACAATACTCCAGATGTGATTGATAATAATGAATTTAGAGCTGACATCTTCCTGAAACCAACCAAGTCAATTAACTACATTACACTTACCTTTGTTGCCACTAGAACAGGTGTAAGTTTTGAAGAAGTGGCTGGATCAGTTTAATCTAACCTAAATTAATTACAGAAGGAGGAACTCAAAATGTCTACGCTCAGAACAATCACCGCTTTTAAATCAAAATTAGCAGGAGGGGGCGCACGCCCCAACCTGTTTGAAGTAGAAATCCCTTCATTCCCAGTTGCTGCAGGTGGAAATGTTTGGAGAACTGGTGACAACCAGGAAGCAGATTTATTCAAGTTCATGTGCAAAGCAGCACAACTTCCTGCATCAAATATTGCTCCTATTGAAGTTCCTTTTAGAGGAAGAACTCTAAAAGTTGCTGGTGATAGAACATTTGATACCTGGACTGTTACTATCATTAATGATGAAAACTTCTTGATCAGAAATGCTTTTGAAGCATGGATGCAAGGAATTAGTAAGAATAGCAATAACACTGGTGCAACTCAACCAGGTGAATATATGACCAATGCACTTGTTCACCAACTTGGAAGAGGTGCAGACAATGGAATTGAATCATCTTCCAATTCATCCATTGTTAACGGATCTCCAATTACTGCACTAAAAACATATACTTTCTTTGATATTTTCCCAACAAATATCTCAGCAATTGATCTTTCATATGATTCTTCAGACACTATTGAAGAATATACAGTCGAGTTCCAAGTTCAATACTGGGAACCAGGCGCTTGGACCAGAGATCAGGCATAATTTAATTAGATAAATACTGAAAAGGTATTCGCTAGTTTAATAAATTATGGCAAAATTATTTGGATTCTCTATTGAGGATACTGAACAATTATCACCCACTGCGGTCTCGCCCGTCCCACCTAATAATGAGGACGGGTCTGATCATTATTTAAGCAGTGGGTTTTTTGGTTCGTATGTAGATATTGAAGGTGTTTATAGAACAGAATTTGATCTAATTAAAAGATATCGTGAAATGGCACTACATCCAGAGTGTGATAGTGCTATTGAAGATATCGTAAATGAAGCTATTGTTTCAGATACAAATGATAGTCCTGTACAAATTGAACTATCAAATTTAAATGCTAGCGATGGAATTAAGACAAAAATAAGAAAAGAATTTAAGTATATTCTTGAACTTTTAGATTTTGATAGAAAATCTCACGAAATTTATAGAAACTGGTATATTGACGGACGACTTTATTATCATAAAGTAGTTGATCTTAAGAATCCGCACGAAGGTATTCAAGAACTTCGTTATATTGACGCAATGAAAATGCGTTATGTGCGTCAACAAACAGTAAAAAATAAAGATAACTTTAGATTGGCAAATGTAAACTCCGATAATCCAATGGATTATGAGTTTCCAAAAATTGAAGAATATTTCATCTATAATCCAAAGATGAATTATCCAACTAACAATCCATCTGCTTTAGGTGGAACTGGTGGAATTAAAATGACCAGAGATTCTGTAACTTACTGCACATCTGGTCTTGTAGATAGGAATAAAGGATCAACACTTTCATATCTTCATAAAGCAATTAAATCACTTAATCAATTAAGAATGATTGAGGATTCTCTGGTTATCTATAGATTATCTCGTGCTCCAGAACGTAGAATTTTCTACATTGATGTTGGGAATCTTCCTAAGGTAAAAGCAGAACAATATCTTCGTGATGTTATGATGCGTTATCGTAACAAACTTGTGTATGATGCAAGCACTGGCGAAATTCGTGACGATAAAAAGTTCATGAGTATGCTTGAAGATTTCTGGCTTCCTCGCCGTGAAGGTGGTAGAGGAACTGAAATCACTACACTTCCCGGCGGACAAAACCTTGGAGAGATCACAGACATTGAATATTTTAAGAAAAAATTATATCGTTCGCTGAATGTTCCACCTTCAAGAATGGATGGAGAAGGTGGATTTAATCTCGGTCGTTCTTCAGAGATTCTTCGTGATGAAGTTAAATTCAGCAAATTTGTTGCTCGCTTGAGAAAAAGATTCTCATACATGTTTAATGATATGCTGAAAACTCAACTAATTCTCAAAAATATTATTACTCCCGAAGATTGGGAACTCATGGAAGAGCATATTCAATATGACTTCCTTTATGATAACCATTTTGCAGAACTCAAAGAAGCCGAACTTCTTAATGAAAGATTATCAATGGTTCAAACTGCAGAACCATATGTTGGCAAGTATTTCTCCCAAGATTATCTAAGAAGAAAGATTCTTAGACAAACTGATCAAGAAATTATTGAAGAAGATAAGTTGATTAAAAAAGAGATTGAAAAAGGTATCATTCCAGATCCAAGTATTCCAGTAGATCCAAATACTGGACTGCCGATAGATCAATCTCAACCTACTACGGATTTAGGTCAACCGGTTAATGAACCTGAAGTTGATGCATCTGTTGTAGACGTAGATGCAACTAAAAATGCAGCGGACCTTGATGCAGGTCCAATGAAAATGCCCAAAGGTGGCACCATATAAATACAAAAGATTATAACTTGAAATAAAACAATGGATGAACTTCTGGATATGATTATTGCTGATGAATCTCCTTCACAAATCAGCGATAAAATTAAAGATATTCTTTTTACGAAATCATCAGAAAAAATTGACTCTTTTAGACCTGAAGTATCAGCAGGTTTATTTGGAGAAGATCAATTTAGTTCTTCTGAGCAATCGGAAGAAGAAGAATAAATAAATAACTATTAAGTATTATACAATAGAGATGCAAAGAACAAAAATAATTGAAACTGAAGTGAGTACAGGTGCGTCTGCTGGAGCCGCAACAAGTATTGGAAATGCAACTTGCGTAAGATTGCATAATGATACCGCTGGAGTTGCGACTGTTGGTGTTTCAACAATAGTAGGAGCAGCAACAACATCATATTTTAGTATGCCAGGAAATAGTGTTGAATTTTTAGAAAAGTATTCAACAGATGTTATTTGGACATCTCCCGCAATTAAAGCAGCAAAAGTAGGTCTTACCAACTAAAAAAATGAAACTAATCAGAGAAGAAATCGAAAAAGTAGAAGTTCTTACTGAAGAATCAAACGGTAAGAAAAATCTCTACATCAAAGGAGTTTTTCTGCAAGCAGAGCAGGTAAACAGAAACGGTAGAATGTATCGTATGCCTGTAATGGAGCGTGAAGTAAATCGTTATAATGAACAGTATGTTCAAAAAGGTCGTGCTCTTGGTGAACTTGGTCATCCAGATGGACCTACTGTTAATCTTGATAGAGTTTCTCACAAAATTGTAGAACTTCAAAGAGAAGGAAACAATTTTATCGGTAAAGCACAAATCTTATCTACACCAATGGGTAAGATTGCAGAATCTCTTCTCAAAGAAGGTGTTTGCCTTGGTGTTTCTTCTCGTGGTATTGGTTCATTAAGACCAACCAAAGAAGGTTTTAATGAAGTTGGTGAAGATTTCATGCTAGCAACTGCTGCTGATATCGTTGCCGATCCTTCTGCTCCTGATGCTTTTGTTTCTGGAATTATGGAAGGAAAAGAATGGATTTGGGATGGTGGTATTCTTCGTGAGAAACTTGCAGAGCAAACTCAAAGAAGAATCAATACTCTTATTGATCAAAAAAGATTAGAAGAGCATAAAATAAACTTATTCAACGATTTCATCAATTCGTTGTAATTTATTAATTTATAAATAAATATAGATTTCATACAGGAAAATCGGAGAGTTCAAATGTCTCGTGGTAAACAATTACAAGAAATGGAAGTAGGCACTAAGCAATCCAAAACTGCTGTCAATTCTAACGCAAAAGCAGCAGATCCAATGCCAAGCCTCTCTGGAGTTACTCCAGGTCAAACTGGTTCTTGGGAAGATCTTGGAGGACCTACACCAGAAAATTATAAGTCAGATGATGATTCAGCAAAACTGAAAACCCCTGGCGCCACCCTTAAGCAAGTTAAGGATGTTGTAAACAAGGGTGCTTCTGCTGCTGATCCAATGAAGAGCATGAAAGAAGAAGAAGAACTCGATGATGAAGATCTAATCTCAGAAGAAGAAACTGAAGAGATTGAATCTGCAATTTCTGAAGAAGAAGGTGAAGAAGAGACCGAAGAAGGTGAAGAGGAAGTTGTAGAAGAAGAACTTAACATCGAAGAAGATGTTAATGCACTTATTGAAGGCGAAGAACTCTCCGAAGAGTTTAAAGAAAAAGCAAAGACAATTTTCGAAGCTGCTATTATCTCAAGAGTAAACCAAATTAAGGAATCTCTTGAAGCACAATACGAAGAGCGTCTTGTAGAAGAAGTACAAGAAATCTCAGAAGCTCTTTCCGAGCGTGTAGATTCTTATCTAGAGTATGTTGCCGATGAGTGGTTCCAAGAGAATGCACTCGCAATTGAAGGTGGTCTGAAGGAGGAGTTATCCGAATCCTTCATGACCGGTCTGAAAGGACTTTTTGAAGAACATTATGTATCAATCCCTGAAGATAAATACAATGTGCTTGAGAGCATGGTAGAAAAACTTGATGAAATGGAGACAAAACTCAACGAGCAAATTGAGAAGAATGTTTCCCTAAACAAGCGTCTCGCAGAGTCGGTTGCTGACGGAATCTTTGATCAGGTTTCTGAGGGCCTCGCAGCTACTCAGAAAGACAAGCTCGCTTCACTTGCCGAAAGTGTTGAGTTTGAAAGTGAAGAAGAATATCGTGAAAAACTGGAGACATTGAAGGAAGCATATTTTCCTTCAAAAACATCAACTCCAAGAGCTAGAACTGAATCTCTTTCAGAAGGTGTAGATAATGCTCCTGAGTCAATCTCAGGTACAATGTCTGCATATCTGAATACTCTTTCAAGATTTAGCAAATAATTGAATTTAATATAATTCAAACAAAACATCCACACAACAAAGGTAAACGCAAATGTTCATGTCAGAGCATCTGCAGGAAAAGTGGGCACCTCTCCTCAACTATGAGGGTCTTGATCCAATCAAAGATTCGCACAGAAGAGCAGTAACCGCTGTCCTGTTAGAAAACCAAGAAAAATTCCTCAGAGAGCAAAATGCTTTCTCATCCTCAGGTTCATTCCTGACTGAAACTCCAACCAACTCAGCTAACGCTGCTGGTGGTTCAGGTGGTTTCGGTGCTGATTCAGCTCCTGGTGGTCCTACTGCAGGTTTCGATCCAGTTCTGATCTCACTGATCCGTCGTTCAATGCCTAACCTGGTCGCTTATGACCTCGCTGGCGTTCAACCAATGAGCGGTCCTACTGGACTCATTTTCGCAATGCGCTCACGTTACACCAACCAGAGCGGCACCGAATCATTCTTCAACGAAGCAGATACTACCTTCTCAGGTCAGGATGCTGGATTCGATGAGAGCGCAGGATTCACCAACCCTGTTTCTGGTATGGGTACAACCAGCCAGACAGGAAGCAATCCTTCCGTTCTAAACCCAGTTTCATCTGCTTCTTCCATTGCCTACAACGTAGGTCAGGGAATGGTAACTGGTGATGCAGAAAACCTGGATTCGGGTGCTGATGCATTCAACCAGATGGCATTCTCAATCGAGAAAGTCACCGTTACTGCAAAGTCACGCGCACTGAAGGCTGAGTACTCACTTGAGCTTGCTCAGGACCTTAAGGCAATTCACGGTCTGAATGCAGAAGCTGAGTTGGCAAACATTCTGTCAACTGAGATTCTTGCTGAAATCAACCGCGAAGTCATCAGAACCATCTACAAGGTTGCTGAGCAGGGTGCTGTTCAGAACGTTGCTACTCCTGGTGTATTTGACCTTGACACCGATTCAAACGGTCGTTGGTCTGTTGAGAAGTTCAAGGGTCTTCTGTTCCAAATCGAGCGCGACGCTAACGCGATTGCACAAAGAACTCGTCGCGGAAAGGGCAACATCATCCTGTGCTCTGCTGACGTTGCTTCAGCACTGACCATGGCTGGTGTTCTCGACTACACTCCCGCACTCAACGCTAACCTGAACGTTGATGACACTGGTAACACCTTCGCAGGTGTTCTCCAAGGTAAGTATCGTGTTTATATCGATCCTTATGCTGCTAACCTGACCTCAGGTAACGCAACTCCTGGTAACCAGTATTACGTTGTTGGTTATAAGGGTTCTTCACCTTATGACGCAGGTCTGTTCTATTGCCCATACGTTCCTCTCCAAATGGTTCGTGCCGTTGGTGAGAACTCCTTCCAGCCTAAGATTGGCTTCAAGACCCGCTATGGTCTGGTTGCTAACCCATTCGCAGAAGGAACCGACCAAGGTCTGGGTCGTCTTAAGGTTAATGCAAACCGTTACTACAGACGTGTTGCTGTTAAGAATTTGATGTGATATTTGTTCACATCATCATTAGGACCTCTTCGGAGGTCCTTTTTTTATAAATAATCTTGTAATAACTTATTATTAACAGTGCCTAGACCCATAACTAATACCAGCGGTAAATACGGACAACGCAGTGCAGAAAATCACCGTACATGGATGCGTAACAGAAGAAACGCCCGTAAAGAGATGTTCGTAGAAGAACTGGGTGGTCAGTGTGCTGACTGTAGAGGTAGATTTCCACTTTGCTGCTATGACTTTCACCACATTGATGAGAGTACCAAATCTTTTGAAATTGCTCCAGCCCTTGATAGAAACATTGATGTAATAAGAGAAGAAGTTCAGAAGTGTGTGTTGCTATGTTCTAACTGCCACAGAATACGGCATTCCATTCACTAAATAGTTAAAAATAATAGCACTATTATATGGCTAATCACCACATCAAAAAACAAAGTTTAGTAGATGCCGATATTACCCTTTACTATGCAGGTAATAGCAGATGGTCTGATAATTTTGAAGAAAGATTTTTATTCACCAGCAAGGCAAAAGCAGATGCTGCTGTAAAAAATCCCGATGGAAAAAATGGTGGATTCAAAAACACCACAATAGTATCTGAAGCCTGATAATAATGGCAACAACAAATATTTTTGATAAGCAGATACAGAATAGAAATTTTCTGTCTCCTACTGGATTTAAATTTACTTTAAATAGAGCACCTAAAGTTGCATTTTTTAGCAATTCTGCAAATATTCCTGGAATGAATTTGGGTGTTGCAATTCAACCATCTTATTTAAAAGATATTGATACTCCAGGTGATAAAATTGTTTTTGAAGATTTTACTCTTCGTTTTTTAGTTGATGAAGATCTAAAAAACTATATGGAAATACATAATTGGATTCGGGGTCTTGGGTTTCCAGATAGTTTGAAAGACATTTATGATCTCCAAAATAAACAAGAATATGTTGATATGTCAAAGTCAAAGACAATGAACATTTACTCTGATGGTACTTTGACAATTTTAGGAAGTGGTTTAACACCAAACTTTAAGATTAAATTCAGTGATCTATGGCCATATAATTTGTCATCACTAAATTTTGATGCTACAGATACCGATATCGAATACTTTACAGCAGACGTTACTTTCAAGTATACTATATACCAGATAACTGATTTGGATGGAAATCCTCTATGACCATTGATCTTGATAAAATTCAAGAAATGTGGGAAAAAGATTCTAAAATAGATACGGACAATTTACACACAGAATCTCTGAATATCCCAGCACTTCATGCAAAATACTTCGAACTTTATAATACAATTTTTCTTCTAAGAAAAAAAGCAGAACAACAGAAGAGAAATATCAGACACGAACGATATGAATATTTTTCAGGTAAAGCAGATCCTGAAGTATATGTAGAAAATCCTTTTCCAAAAAAAATTAGAGATAAGGATACAATGCAAAAATATTTGGATGCAGATGAAAAACTTTCTACAGTATGTTTGAAGATTGATTACTATGATACAATGCTTGTTTATATTGAAAGCATTCTTAAAATGATTCAAAATAGAACATATCAAATTAAAAATGCTATTGAGTTTATGAGATTTAACTCTGGACTGGGGTAAATAAATATCTGTAGATAAATGGATCCTCGTGATTGATACTACAGCAAATCTTGTAATTTCCAAATCTAACGAAGTATTTTTAAAGATTAATACAGAACCTCACATCGAATATGAGTTGAGAGACCACTTCAAATTTGAGGTTCCCAATGCAAAGTTTATGCCCCAGTACCGTGGAAGGAATTGGAATGGGGAAATTCATTTATATGACATGAGATCTAAGCAAATCTATGTCGGTTTGCTCGATAAGATTGTATCCTTCTGTAAGCAATATGGATACACTTATAAGTTTGAAGAAAATAAATTCTATGGTCAACCTTTTGAGATTAATGAAGAAATCTCAGAAGAGGGAGTCAAGGATTATATGCATTCCATTTGTGCCCATACTCCCAGGAAGTATCAAATTGAGGGAGTATATGGTGCCCTAAAGCATAATAGAAAACTATTGATAAGCCCCACTGCGAGCGGCAAATCACTGATGATTTATTCTCTCGTAAGATATTATGTGGATAAAGGCGAAAAAATTCTTTTAGTTGTTCCAACGACATCTCTTGTAGAGCAGATGTACAAGGACTTCCTTGATTATGGTTGGGATGCTGACTCATACTGTCACCGTATCTATTCTGGTAGGGAAAAAACTAATGAATATCCTGTAACTATTACGACTTGGCAGTCAGTATATAAACTAGAACGTTCATTCTTTGAGGAATATGGTGTCATTATAGGTGATGAAGCACATCTTTTCAAGAGTAAGTCATTGATACAAATTATGACTAAACTTCATCATGCTAAGTATCGTTTTGGTTTTACTGGAACTTTAGATGGAACACAAACTCACAAATGGGTTTTAGAAGGTTTGTTTGGTCCATCATACAAGGTTACCAAAACTGATGAATTGATGAGACAAGGACACCTCTCTCAATTAGATATTCAATGTATAGTTCTCAAACACAATCCACATAAGTTTGAAACTTATGAAGATGAGATACAGTATTTAATCTCTCATGAAAGACGGAATAATTTTATTAAAAATCTTGCACTTGACTTGAAAGGAAATACACTTGTTCTTTTTAGTAGAGTGGAATCACATGGCGCAATACTTTTTGAAAAGATAAATACTGATAAGCGAGATGATCGTAAAGTATTTTTTGTCCATGGTGGAGTTGATGCTGAAGAAAGAGAATTAGTCAGAGAGATTACTGAAAGAGAAAATAGTGCAATCATTGTTGCATCTTATGGAACTTTTTCTACTGGTATTAACATTAAGAACCTCCATAATGTTATCTTTGCTTCACCCAGTAAATCAAGAATTAGAAATTTACAATCAATTGGAAGAGTACTTAGAAAAGGAAAAAATAAAACTAAAGCAGTCCTCTACGACATCTCTGACGATTGTACATATAACTCAAGAAAGAACTATACTTTAAATCACTTGATTGAAAGAATTAAAACTTATAATGAAGAAAATTTCAACTATGAAATAATCACAATACAACTCAAGGACTAATGATTGAAGACGACTTCTATGCAACAGTAAAACTTAAAACAGGTGAAGAAATCTTTTGTAAGGTAGCAGCAACAGAAGAAGAGGATAGAACTTTGTTAATAGTTACTAATCCAATTATTGTTTCTGAAATAAAAGGTAGAACAGGTGTAGTTGGATATAAACTAGAACCATGGTTAAAAACAACTACTGAAGACATGTTTATACTAAACGTAGAGGATGTCTTAACTATGTCTGAATCTTCTGATATTGAAATGATAGTAATGTATCAAAATTATATTCGTCAATCTGTAAAAGATGGTAATCAATCAAAGATAAATCGTAGAATGGGTTACCTTGCCAATGTTAATGATGCTAAAGAGATTTTAGAAAAGATCTTTAAAAGTAGCTAGAGCTAATCTTTTCAACCTCCACAAAGGTAATTGTACAAGGTTTTAGATACCTTGTCAAGCATTTATATAAGTGGTATAATCTATACATAATAATGATAAAAACTTATGATAAGTACAGCAGTTATGACCAAGAGAAAGAGGTCAGAGCACTACGTCAACAATAAAGAGTTTCTTGCTGCTATTATTAAGTATCGTGAGGACGTTGAGATAACCTTTATTAAAAAGTTTGGCAGAGAACTAACAAAAGAAGACCGTGCAAAAAGATGGGATACAAAACCACCCATTCCTCGCTACATCGGAGAGTGTTTCCTGAAGATTGCTAATCACCTTTCATTCAAACCAAACTTCGTGAACTATATGTTCAAGGAAGATATGATTTCTGATGGGATTGAAAACTGTGTTCAATACATTCATAACTTCAACCCAGAGAAGTCACAAAACCCATTTGCATACTTCACTCAAATCATTCACTACGCTTTTCTTCGTCGTATCCAAAGAGAAAAGCGTCAGTTAGAAATCAAGAACAAAATCCTTGAGCGTTCAGGATTTTCTGAAGTATTTGACGACAACAGTATTGACGGTTCC
>Ga0222713_10004387_pt1 | contig 14150 bp, 9 predicted proteins | sample C33_649DmetaG_FD_165061 | JGI IMG/M metagenome (GOLD analysis project Ga0222713, IMG submission 165061) | Estuarine water microbial communities from San Francisco Bay, California, United States - C33_649D | ecosystem: Environmental > Aquatic > Marine > Unclassified | place: USA: California...
AAACTCAGAATATGAGGTTAAATTCCTTGGATATAGAAATACAATCAGTATCAGGACACTCATAATAATAAGAAATGGATTTAACTAAATTAACTCCCTGGGGAATGGCTGCGAATGCAGTCGGTGGTGCTATTGGGCTTATCGGAGCTTTTGGAAAGAAGAGCGAAGCTGAACGCCAATTGGAGGCACAAAGAACTTACGCACAACAACAAAGAAGTACATTCAATGCTGGTTACGGAGATTTATTATCACAAGCTAAAAGTGCAGCAACTTATCAAGGAGATATTTCTCGTTTTCAGAAAGTAGAGCAACAAGCTGATTTAGCTAAGCGTATGGCTTCAGGTCAATCGCGTGGAGCTGGTGAGCAGATTGCTAGAGACCAAGCGGCTCAAACATCAGCTAACGCATTAGCTGCGGCAACTAGAGGAGCTGGAAGTGGTACTGATATTATGACTGCGGCTTTGTTATCACAACAAGGAGAAAATCAAGCTCAGAATGCAATTAGCGCTCGTTCTGCGGAACAGCAAATGGCTATGCAGAATATGGCACAGCAACAACAATTTGCGGCTCTAGGTCAAACAGCGGCAGCTGCGGCAAGAGAAAGAGGTTTAGAGTTTTCTTCTTTAGCTAACAAGCAAGCTAATATTATGGGAATCTCTCAGAATAAACTTGAAGGCGAGATGAATCTTAATCAAAGTTTATTTGAAGGGGAGCAAGCTAAGGCGGCTGCATTACAAGAAGCTAAAAGTGCTATCTGGTCTGGTATCGGTGGTATTGCATCAGGTATTGGTTCTGGTATGATGAGTATGGGTAACCAAGCTATGCAGCTAAAAAACTTGAAGTCTCTTTATCCTTCTATTACAGATGCAGCAATCAAGAATAGACCAGAAGTTGCGGCTCTAATGGGTAATCCATTAACAGGGGCTACAGGTCAAAACTTGTCTTTCCCTAGCTTAGGAGGATTTGCTTTAGGCGCTCAAAAAATGACACCACAGGAATCTTTTGATTCTCAATATTCTTGGAACCCTGTTAACAAAGAATGGTTCTCAACTAGTAAATAATTATGGCAGGATACGTTTATAACCCAGCAGAAAGTATTAGACAAGATTTCCAGCAGGCAGGTTCTGCTGTAGGGAATATATTCGCGCAAGTAATTCAACAACAACAGCGCGACTACACACTTGCTGAGAATGCTTTTTCTAACATTGAGGCTCTTAAGAAAGATTTAAACATCTATGGTCAAAAGAGTATTACAAGCAAAGCTAACACGCTCTTAGGTCACGCTAGTTCTGCTATCTTACAAAATGGTAAGTTAGACTATAGTAAGATGGGGGAGATTCGTCAAGCTGTATCTGATATTAAAGACCTTAAAGCAGGATACGAATTAGGGGCGAAGGAATATGAGCGTATGCTTCAAATTGGTATTGCTAATAAAGACAATTTAGTAAGTTTTGAAGGGTTCTATAAAGATTTATCAGAGAAAATGTCTGACGAGAACTTAATTAAAAACCCTCGTGACTTACAGGCATCTTTAGCTGACACTTACACTAAGAACTTAGATGCTACCAAGATGTTTGGTAAATCATTCTTAGCAGCTAATCCTTATCGTAAAATTGCTTACGATGTAAAAGACCCTAAGACAGGGGCTATGATGCGCGTAGAAGGCGAGTTACCAGTTGGTTGGACAGTTGACCCATCTACGGGAAAAGCAATGCCTCCAGAGGCAAAAGTTATTACTAATCCAGATGGCAGTCAAACTACAGTTGATTATGCTGACCAAACACTTGCTCAGTTAAAAGCAACTAATCCTGAGACACTTGCGGCTATGCGTCGTCAAGCTGGTGTTGCAGGGGAAAATTACACTGATAAGCAGTTGGTAGAATACTATACAACTAAAGTTCCAATGCTTGCTAGAACTCAACAAATTTCTTCCGCAGACGAATTAAGATATAAGAAAGCTGCAGCTGATGAAGCTGAATTTAAAGCTAAAACCGCTCCAGAAAAATTTGCATTAGAAAAGAGGGTTGCAGAAGCTCAAATATCTAATTACTTAGAAACTAGTGGTGGCTCAGGAAACAATGGAACTTTCCCTGCTAATAGTTTGTCAGACCTATCTATTAATGTAAATGAGAAAGGTAAATCAGCTATGTTTGGCGGTGACGGTATAAAGATTGATGTTCCTGTAAAAGCCTTGGGCTCAACTTATAGTAAAAATCCAAATCAGACCGCGCCATTTAAAGCTATAAATATCAGGACGCTACCTAATGGAGTAAAACAGGTTGGCGGATATAAGTTAGATTTAGAAGGTAAAGCAACAGGAGAATTATACTACATTAATTTCGATAATAAGGATAAACAAATTCAAAATTCATTAAATTCGTCTATCCAAAAAATGGAGAAAAATGATAGAGCATATCATCAAACACAGTTAAGCGTATTTGATAAAGTTCAAATTCCTGGTGCCACAAGTTCTGCTCCTAAGAAATATGGTATATATAAAGGCTTTGACTTAGATGTGCTTGCTGCAGGTAATAAAGGACAATCAATAGAGCAAATTAAGGCTGCTATTGATGCTCAGTAAAAACAATAAAATAAAAAAACCCAAATAATGGCTAAAATTAATCTAAACGTAGAAGGTGCTTTTGTCGGTGATAAGCCTAAAATCAATTTAAACGTAGAAGGTGCTTTTATAGGAGATTCTTCTCAAAAAAAAAAATTAAGCCAAAACGATATGGCATTATCTTCGGAAATGCCTTCTATGGGTGGGAGTCAGGACGAGGATTCGTGGTACGAAAAAGCTTATAGTGGAATAATTGGATTTGGGAAAAGTCTTGCAGATGCATTTCCTGGGGTAACAAAAGGACTAGCAAGACTATCAGCAACAGGATTCTCATCTGGAGTTGGAGCGCCATCAATGAATATTATGGCTGAGACTAAAGGAGAAAAGGTTAATTATAAAACAAAAGAAGAGCTATTATCTGGAGCGAATCAAACTGTTGAACAACTTATTCCTTATACAAAGCAAAAATTAGCAAAAGGTACTTCAAGTATAAGTGAAATATACAATAAGGGTTACCTAACAAGTGGCGACGCAGAGAATGTAGGATATCAAATTGGCGATGGTTTGGTACAAATGGGAATTGGAGCTATTCCTGCTGTTGGTGGCGTTTTATTATATTCAAAAAACTTCGAGCAAAGATTCGAAGATTCTAAGTCAAAAGGTATTGATGATGATTTAGCATATCAACAAGCTGGATTTAGTGCACTAGTTGAAACTGTTATTGAAAAAAATATAGGTGTTGACAAGTTGATTTCTAAGGGACTTGGCAAGACATTGTCAAAGGAAGCTATCAAAGATATTAGCGGGGCTTTACTTACCAAAGAAGCTTTTCAAGAAGCTGCAAAAAAATACGCTAAGGCATTTTCTCTAGAGAACATAAAGCAAGGGTTCGTTAAAGGATTTTTACCTGAGGCTGCAGAAGAATTTGCTCAGACATATATTGATGGAGGTGAGCAAGATTTATTTGACTACTATGAAAGAAAAAGGAAAGAAGATAATCCTAATGCTAAATTAGCCTTATATGACGCTAAAGACGAAGAAGGTATATTTAACACGGTTAATCCTGAAACTGGTAAACCTGAATTATCTCCTTCATTTAAATCTAAGACATTATTAGGTGCATTAGATGCGTCATTTTATGGCGGTATAACAGGTCAAATGGGAGGAATGTTTGTAGATTCTCGCTCATTTAATCCTTCTATTTATTCCACATTACAGAACTCATACGATTCTCAAGGAAAAGAAGGATTAACTGCGTCTGTTGAGACTCTTAAGAAAGGATTAACAAAAGCTAGTCAAGACGGAAAGTTAGAGGTTGAGTCTTACAATAATGCATTAAAAAATGTAGATAAGATTGCTGCTAACGTGGCAAAGTTTGAGCAAAACTCAGACATCAACTCTTATTCTAGATATGTATTATATGACCACACAGAGCGTATTATTCCAGAGACTGCAACTAGAATTGCTCGTACACTAGCGGAAGCAACAACGCCTCTTGAACTTCCAACTCAAGACCAAGTTGATGACAACATAAAGAATCAGGAGGTAACTGTTATGCCGTTTGCTCAGGAGAATCAAATTCCTGAGATTTATAAGCCATATACTCAGGTAGTTACAGATGAGCAAGGAAATAAATCTATTGAAGCTACGGTTCCTAATTCAGTTGTAGAAGCTTATAAAGCTAATCAAGTTGCTGTTCAAACAGCAATGAATAATCCATTGTTTGCGGTAGAATCTTTAACTAACAATAACAGACTTGTTACAATAGAAGACCTACAAAGAATAGGTCAGCAGGGTGGTATTCAAGGAGATTTAGCTAGTCAACTAAACTTTAATATAATCTTCCAAGCTAACAAGAAGAACTTTGAAAAAAGTCTTCGTGTGATTAATTATGCGAAATCGGTAGCTAACAATATTGCAGGTGGTCAACAAGTTGAGTCTGCTGACTTAAGAAAGGGTTATATGAATATTGCAGCATATAACACTGGAGATACTGTTTTCTATAATAATAAGTCGGCTAAGATTATGGAGATTGCTCCAGATGGTCAGAGCCTTAAATTGTCAGGGATTCAGGAGCAAGTAAGTGCAAATGATGAGAAATTACAGCTACAAGATGCCAATACAGAGCAGGCAATTCAGCCTCAACAAGAACAACCTACAGAGAAAGCTGCACCTGTTGAAGCTCAACCTGAAATGCCAACTGAAAAAGCTCCACTAGCTGAAGAAGAACAGATTACAGGCAGAACAATGCGTGATGCTGTTTTTGAGCTTATACCATTTACATATAAGGGTCAGACAGGAGAACTCTATACTCAAAGCAATGGAGTTGTGGTATTTGAAAGTCCAAACAAAATTTATGAGTTTGGGAATATTAAGGACATTGGGGATATGTCAATTGATGAGTTTGATATTACTCCTCAAGAGATGTCTATTGGTAATGACTACTCTGTAACTATTGACGGCAAGACGTTTACTAATAAAAACCAAAATCCGTTCAGAGCAATAACGTATGACGCGGGAGGGAATGCCGTGTCTATTAAGTTAGAAAGTGAAAACGGTAAGACTCGTGTAATTAAAGGCACTAGAGCTGTTGTTATTGAAGCTAAATATAAAATAAAACAATTATTTGATGAATCTACAAGAGACCAACTTGCCGCAGCAGCAGATGATGCAGCAAACCAAGCAGCAGCTATTGAAGAAACTGGAGGACAATCTACAGAAACTCCCACTAGAACAGAGGATAAGCCTACTGAACAAGCACCTACAATTGCTGAAAGAGAAAGACTTAAAAGAGTAAAAGAGATTGCAGAGAGATTAGCAGCAGAAGAAACAGAACAGATGACTGAGAACAGACAATCTGTTGCTAACCTTGTCTCATCATTGTTTAGCGCTGGTATTCCTGTTGAGGTTATGAATAGTGAGGCTATTCGTATTAAGTATGGCACAGATGTACCTCAAGGTATGTTCTTGGCTAACAATGGTACTGTTGTTATTAACGAGAGTGTGTTAGCTTCAGAGTGGGGCAAGACTATTATATTCCACGAAGGAACTCACCCTATTATTAACATTATCAGAAACACTGAGCCCAAGCTTTACAAGCAACTTGTTGCTGCTATCAAAGAGGAGGCTAAGTTTAATCCAGAGGTAAGCAAAATCTTACAGCAGATTAATGCAAGTGATGCATACCCAGACGAATTTACTCGTAATGACGAATTAGTCGTTGAGGCTATCGCGCGTGTTGCTAGTGGAAAATTAAAGCTTAATAATGTTAAACCTTCATTGCGTCAAGCAATCGTTAACTTCTTGAATAAGATTGCTAAGACAATGGGCTTTAATCAGGTTTTCAAAGATTCTGACCAAGTTGCATTCAATAAGTTAGCTAATCAGGTATCTGATGTTCTTAATGCAGGTCGTGATATTGCAGAGATTGTTGGTGCGGAGAATGTAAGTAAATTTGCTAATGAAAAAACTCAATTTAGGGTTAATGAAGTATTTGAAGGTATTTTAGACCAACTAGGAATATCCGCAAAAGGAGAATCTAAAAAAGGAGTAACAAACTATGGTGTAGCAAGTGCATTAAACAAATATTATACTGAAAAATTTACCAAATTAGCGGTTGATGATTTCAGTGAAAATGCATTAAAAATAGTATCTGGCTACGCTACTGATGAAGTTATTTTTGCAATGCAAAAGTTTGGCGACAAATCAGGTAAAGGTTGGTATACAGAAGACTTTGCTTCAGCAGTTGATAAAATTGCAGAAATCTATCCTGCAATTAAAGAGAAAGAAGACGTAAGAGAAATTGCTACAACCATTATTGCTATTGCATCTAACTCAACAGATGTATCTACTAATTTAATGAGAGTTATTTATGGTCTAGACGCTTATCAGAAAACAGGAAAAATTCCTTCTGATATTGGCACTGGGAAAGCAATGTCTGCTATTGCAACAACAATAAACAGATACAATAGGCTTCTAGCATCTTTTGATAACAATCCGCTTAAAGTAAAGGAGTTTTTACAAACAATCAGACCAATATCTGAATCTAAAAAAGCTATAGTAGAGCACTTAGGTGTTTCATCTTTTGCTAAAGTTTTAACGGCTGATTATGCAACTAATCCAGATTGGGATGATGCGGAAACATTGCCTACGTCTATCCTTATTTTTGGACCAAAAATTGGTGCATTTTACTCTAATTTATCTGGTCTTGGCGGAACTCCTACTATTGATAGATGGTGTATAAGAACTATGTTTAGATATCGTGGAGATATGAGAGCAAAAGTTTTAAACGTCGATTTAGAAAAATTCATAAAAGCCAATAAACTAGAAGGTCAATCTCAAGGAAACATATTAGCTTTAGCTGAATCACACGCTAAAGAATTTGATAGATTACTAGGAGGAAGAGGAGCTTATGCATCTTTAACAAAAGAGCAAAGAAATTTAGAAATGTCTAAGTATAGACAAGGAAAGACTATTTATTCCAAGTCGGCAGATGTAGTTAATGACATTAAAGATGGCTTAACAGATGACATAAAAAACAAAGCAAAGTTTGCAAAGGATTTTAGAACATTTACTAAAGACACGTTCCAAAAAGTACAAGATAACATATTAGAGACTACAGGAGAAAAATTAGACATTTCTGATATTCAAGCTATTTTATGGATATATGAAAAAAATCTATTTGGATTCCTTGGAGTTAAGCAAAGAGAAGACGCTACTTATTCTGCTGCTGCAAGTAGAATTGTTTCATCTATAAATAATGGAAACGTATCTCTTAGTGACGTAGTTAACGGTACAGCAAAGCTTGCTGATATGAAACTTGACGGAGTTATTGAGGAAGGTGCAATGGGAGACCAATACCTTATTAATGAGGAAGATTTCAAGAATGGAATAGATGCAAATAAAGGAGATACAAATATAGAAGCTCAATATTCTGATATTGACCGTACTTATTCACCAGAAACTACAGTTGCTGATGCGGGTATGACAATGGAGGAAAGAAAAGCTTGGCAAGACAATAATAAAGTAAGTCAACGACAAGAACGTAATCCTATTGTACAGAAAGCTGTTGAAAATTTAAGAGATGGACTAATTACATTAGATAATTATATTGACGTTGTTCGTAAGAATATGCCTATATTCTCTATGTTAGAAGTACCTAAAATTCCAACATTTAAGGAGATTGTTTCTGCATTAAATGAAGGAGCTTTAGGTAAGGCTGGAATTGTAGGTCTTAATAAAACATTTACAGACGGAGAGAGGGTTGCTAGTAGATTAGATATCCCAGCATATAATGCATACGATACTTGGGTTGTATCTATTCACGAAGGATTTAATAATACGCCAAAAGGTAAGGTACTTGGATATGGACAGACTGCAGTATTAAAAAACGTAGACTTTGGAACATCTCCATTAGGAGCGATGAATATTGCAATAGACTCAGCTAAAGCAACTATTGCTCGTATTTACGGAGATTGGACTAACGAATCTCCTGAATCAGTACATAAAAGAGCAACTGAATTAATGAATGACCCACAATGGGTACAAGTTGGAATGAATCCATTCCGTCATAGTTTCTTTTATGATAAAGCTTCAGGAGAAGCTGTGACTTCTGCTGAAGAAGTTATTCAAGTAGGAGCGTTAGTATTAGCTAAAAATCCTATTAAAGCTCCATTTGGAAGTCAAGCATTTATTGATAACTTCTCTTTCAAGAACAAGTTAGGCGAAACTATGCAGTTCTCTGACTTAAGCAGAGATGACAAGAGAATTCAGGCTATAAGAAGAGATTTTGCTTCTTATCCTAAGTCAGAGATTGTAGATGCATTAATGAGCGAACCATTTAATCTATCAAAAGAGAAGGCGGAAGAATTAGTTACGCGAGCATTTGCTGACCCGCTTACGCCTTCAATTCCTAGCGGTAATCCTAGTACAGCTATTCCTGCTGGCTCTAGTCTGAATCAAAGAAGCAAGACTGTGGAAGAGTATAACTCAGGATATGATAGAGAGAAGAAAGGTTTATTGGAAGACAACCTAAGTCGTTGGGATAAGATAAAGAAAGAGATTGCATTGCAATATGATAGCAGATTCTTTGCTCGTAGAAAATTGGGATTAGTAAGCTCAACTGAAAGCTTAGCTCAGGCTAAACTAAGAAACTTAAATGGTATAGCATATTCGGCATCACAAGAGCTTGCTAAACATTTTGAGGATATATTTGGCAATGGATTAGAGGAGGCTGGAATCGCAAATCTAGATGCTATGATATTTAATTTGCGTGTATTGCAAATTGATAAAAATACAGAAGCGGCATTCCAAGATACTATTGAGAAGTTGACAACTTCATTTATGGAGGTTAACGGTAGAGTTCCAAGTCAGCTAGAGTCAATGTCAATTGCTCGCTCTGCTAGAATTGCTGTGCCTGTTAAATCTCACGGTAAAACTAAAGACGGAATCCCTGCTACTAGCCAAACCGCTACTACATTCCTAGAAGCGTTAAGGAATGAACTAGGAGAAAATGAATACAATATGCTTAAGGCTCGTGCTGACCTATTTAAGAAAGTGGGGAATGAGCAAGTTGAAAAATTAAGAAGAGCTGGTATTATTTCAGATGATGTAGCTAATCAGTACAAGGATGATTTCTATGCATTCCGTATGACATTAGATAGATTATTTGGAGAGACAGACCCTAATATTCTTGTATTAAATGGCGTACCTAATATCAAAGGATGGGCAGGTTTATCTAAGGAAGGTACTGAGAATTACATATCTCAAGATGCGCGCTTAATGTTAGTACAGAGCTACTTAGGCACAGCAAGAGCTATTGCAAAGAATCAATTTAGAGAGGCTGTATATAGCGAGAATATTAGTGTGGATAAAAATGGTGTAGAAAGTTCTGTTAGAGACTTAAACGGGAATCAGATTACATTCATTAAGCCTGCTAATTACATCAGAGATAACGAAGGTAATATACGTTCTAATGGGAAAGAATTATCAGTAAGAGATGCGGAGGCTGGATACGTTAACGTACCATTTAAGAAGGATGGAGTTATTCACTACTTCCAGATGGAGAAAGAAACTTTTGAGCAAATCGAAGGTAACAACATCAAATGGAAAGATGGAGACTTAACTAACAAATGGGGTCGCGCTTACTATTCTTTAACAGATTATCTTAATAGAGCATTAACTGCATTTGCCACAAGAAAGAACCCGTTCTTCTTTATTGGTAACGTTCCAATGGACTTACAGCAGCAGATATTCTTCACTGATATATGGACAGAAGGTAGCCTAGTGCAGTCAAACGTCTACTCAGCTGGAGCAAGAGCTTTTGCTAGAACAATTAAGTTTATGGATTTATTCGGTAATAATACTGAATATGTAGATAAGACCTTAGAGGAGTACATCGCAGCTGGCGGAGCAATGGACAGAATGTCTATGATGAAAGAACAGCGTCAAAGAACTATTGAGATATCAACGGTTGGAGTTACCGATAATTCAAAAGGGAAGTGGGTTAAAGAAAAAGCTAAGGCTGTCTTCTTTGGTGCTAATGAGAAAACTGAGATTGCAATGCGCTTAGCCGCGTATGACCAATCAAAGAAGAACTTGATTAAAAAATTTGAGGATGAACATAATGGTGTAAAACCAAATGAAGCTCAAATGCTTAAAATACAAGAAATAGCTGCAGCAAAATCAAGAGCTTATACAGACTTTGCTCAAAGAGGAACTTCGTTGCCTAACCTAAACGTAGCTTACTTGAATTCAAGTATTCAGGCTGCAGGTGCCGCTGCTGAGTATGTATATGATAACCCTGTGAAAGCAGCTGAAAAGCTATCTCAATTAGCAATAGGTAAATTCTTGGGAACAATGGCTATTATGGCTTTAATGGGCGATTCTTATGATGAATTAGATGAATACAGAAAGGATATGTATTCGTTCTTATTTTCTTTTGAACTGGATAAAAAAGATGCGAATGGTAAGCCTATTCACGTTACGGCTGACATTAGAAACAACCCTACATTAACTCCATTCTTAGGCGTTGTAAGAAATGCAGCTGAGAGAACAATGCGAGCTCTTCAAGGAAAAGAACAAGAAGATGTTACATTTATGGGGACGGCTGATAGATTCTTTGATTTGATTAATCAAGCCAGCCCAATCCCAGTTCCAAATTTTACTTCATTAAAAGGATTGACAGATAGTGCAGCTAAGTTGTTCACTAAGCATATCTTTGTTAATGCGGCGGTGAAAGCGTTTATGGGATATGATGCATTTAGAGGAAGAAGCATTACATCAGAGAGAGATAAAGAACTTTCTCCTTATATGAGAGGACAGGATGACCCTAACATCCCTTATTTCTACAAGGTAATGGCTAAAAGTATGTCTGGGTTCTCATCTGACAATCAGATTTCTCCAGCAACAATGCAATCTGTAGCTGAAACATTTATCACATCACCTAAGACTAACATATTTGTTGCTCTTGGATATGGAATATTATCGGATGCAGCTAACGTAATTGTACCTGCTAAAACAGAAAAAGAAAGAGGAGAATTCTCATTATGGGATTACAGCAAGGCTCTTAAATCTATCACAGGAAGAATTGCAACATTCACAGATTCAGAGAAATCTGATTTTAGAAAAAATGAGCAATTATACATTCAGAGTAAGGAGGAGTCGATGAAGTTCAATGACGCTGAGCGTATCGTAGACAATCGCTTAAAAGACTTTATGAAGAATGATAAGGGTGATTACTTTGATAATGTTAAGAAGATGGTTTCAGAGGAAGGGTTTGACGAAAATCCAGCTCTAATGAATCGAATTAATACTAAGGCGAATAGCTTATATAGAAGAGATGTCAGAAGTTCAATGGTTGACGAGAATATAATGAATGAAGTTAAAATTCTACATTATACTCAAGGCGCTCAGGGGAAAGCTAATCTAATGAAGTATATGTTTGAGAATGACGTTGAAAAAGCAAATGAGGTATTTAACTCAATGATTAGATACGGAACTCCTAGCAAAGATGTATTTGAAGCAAAAATGATATACGAAAAATCAATTAAATAAGATGATAAAGAAAACCTCGGGAGGCTACAAGTTAGTCTCCAAAACAACTGGTAAGAACCTTGGAACTGCTAAGACTAAAGAAGGTATAGAAAAGCGTGAGAAACAAGTAAATTATTTTAAGTATCTTGCATCGAAAAAGAAGAAATAGTATGGCAAGTTTATTAGCAATGCAGAAGATGGGAGCTCAGAAGCAAGCATTTTCAAAATTAATGAGTGACTATTCACAGCCTGCAGGAGAATCAGAATCAGGCGAATCGCCTCAAGAAGAGCTATTATGTGAGATGTTAGAAGCATCAGCTCAGGCAAAAGTTTTCCATTGGCAAACTTCTTCTTTTGCAGAGCACGAGGCTTTAGGTGAATTCTACGAAGGATTCAATGACTTAATGGATAAATTCATTGAGGCATACCAAGGTTGCTATGGTCGTATTATGTTAGGTTGCGAGCTTGAGGTTAAGCCCTATACAATGGACGCTCCTGTAGCATTCTTAACTTCATTTAAGGGATACATCTCTGGAGAAGCAAGAATGTTAGTTATGGGTAACTCAGCATTATCTAACATATTAGATGAGATTAATGGTTTAGTAGAACAAACATTATACCGCTTAACTTTTAAGTAATATGAAGATATGCTCTTCTTGCAAAAATGAGTTTGAGTTAAGTAATTTCTTCAAGCATAGTCAGACATCTGACGGACACCATAGTTGGTGTAAAAAGTGCTGTAAAATAGGAAATACTAATTCTAGGAATAAACTTAACTCAACAATTGAAGGAAAGGCAAGTATTTTTCTGCAGAATGCTAGAAAGTCTGCAATAAAAAGAGGCAATGAATTTGGTCTAGAGATTTCAGATATTGTAGATATGTGGAATCAGCAATTGCAAACTTGCGCTTATTCTGGTATTGTAATGACTCTTGAATCTAGTAAATTTAATACTGTTTCTATAGAAAGGATTGATAGTAAAATCGGCTACACAAAAGATAACACCATATTAGTTTGTGGTTCTATTAATAGAATGAAGTCAGATTTTGGATTTGAAGAATTTTATAATTTATGCAAATCTGTAACTACGTTTTTGAGTGACGAAAATTTAAACATCCAAGTTGGAGCATACAAATGAAAAAGAAAAATGGGTTATATGATGCGATTCACGCTAAGCGGGAACGAATTAAAGCTGGTTCTGGAGAAAAAATGAGAGCACCTGGCACTAAGGGAGCTCCAACGGCTAAGCAATTTAAGCAAGCCGCTAAAACCGCTAAGAAGAAATGATTAACGATTCAATAAAGAACAAACTAGAAAAGTACGGTCTCTCAGGTGTTAATAAACCTAAGAGAAGTACTCATAATGGTAAGTCCCATATTGTCTTAGCTAAAGAGGGAGACCGCATTAAGCTTATCCGCTTTGGTCAAGCAGGTGTTAAGACTAACCAAACTGCAGGTCAGCGTGAGGCGTTTAAGTCTCGTCACGCAAAGAACATTGCTAAAGGAAAAATGAGTGCCGCGTATTGGGCAAATAAAGTAAAATGGTCTCCAAGTAAAACAGCATCCCCTTCTAAGAAGTGGGTTAAAGGTTCATAATATGTTATCTAATCTATCAGATTTATTATTCAGTAGGGTAGACCCTGACCCAGTTCAGTCTCAATCCTCAATGGTGGCAATGTCACCTCAGTCACAAGCTCAGGCTACATCACAAGTTCCAGCTCAGGCTAAATACCTACAGGCAGGACAACCTGTTAAGCAGTTCAATGCTATGACAGCTAATATGAGCGCAGGTAATCCTACGGGAGATGAAGAAAGCGTATATAAGCAATTCTTAAAAGGCAAATATGGTGGAGGAACACCTGAGCAGAATAAGACAGGTATATATAATGCTGATGGCAGTATGAAGTACTCAACACCTGAAGAAGACTACAGAAGAGGAATGGTTGAAGCAGGTCTTAAGGGAGAAGATTTGTACAAGAAATTATACGAGAAAGAAAGAATTACAGCATTCAGAGAAGACTTAATGAAGCAGGGTAAGTCAAGAAAACAGATAGATGAGGCAGCAGTTAAGTATCTAAAAGAAATACAAAGCGCACCCCCAACTGCTTGGTAGTCGATAAACCTCATACAAGACAATGTCCAATATGCCAAAGAGAACTGGCATACAGAGAGGTGTCTGAAAGGAACAGAGGGATAAAGAACAATACCCCTTGTAGGTCGTGTGCCAATAGACTAAAGGCGTTTGTTCCATACCAAGAAATACCAGTTTCCTGGTATAATGGAAAGATTAGAAGGGCAACACAAAGGGGCTACGAGTTTACAATTACAATAGAAGAAATTTGGGACATCTACATCGCGCAAGATAAAGTCTGCGCCTTGTCAGGTGTCCCAATTTCATTTAAAGACACTGCATCTTTGGACAGAATAGATAACGCAAAAGGGTATATGCGCGAGAATATACAGATAGTTCACAAGGACATTAACTATATGAAATACATCTACTCTCAGGATTACTTCATAAAAATGTGTAACTTAGTGGCTTCAAAACATAATGTTGAG
>Ga0222713_10004388_pt1 | contig 14150 bp, 8 predicted proteins | sample C33_649DmetaG_FD_165061 | JGI IMG/M metagenome (GOLD analysis project Ga0222713, IMG submission 165061) | Estuarine water microbial communities from San Francisco Bay, California, United States - C33_649D | ecosystem: Environmental > Aquatic > Marine > Unclassified | place: USA: California...
CAAGGTAAAGATGAAATTGAACTAATTGATTAATTATGGCACTCAAAAAAAATGACTTCTCTTCTGTCAAGAAGAAATTCTCAACATCTGCAAAATACAAACCACAACGTTTTTTTGATTGTGGACAAGAATTTTTGGATGCGGTTGGATTACCTGGTCCTGCAATTGGACATATCAATATGTTTTTGGGACACTCAGACACTGGTAAAACAACAGCCCTCATAAAGACTGCGGTGGACGCACAGAAGAAAGAGATTCTACCTGTGTTTATTATCACCGAACAGAAATGGAGTTTCGAACATGCGAGACTGATGGGTTTTGAGTGTGAGGAAGTTGTTGATGAGGAAACTGGTGAAATCGATTGGGATGGATTTTTCATCTTCAATAATAATTTCGATTACATCGAACAAATCACCGATTTTATCAACCAACTATTGGATGCTCAAGAAAAAGGTGAAATTGATTATTCATTGTGTTTCTTATGGGATTCAGTAGGTTCTGTCCCCTCAAAGATGACCTATGATGGTAAAGGTGGTAAGCAACACAATGCTGCGACCTTGGCCGATAAAATTGGTATGGGTATCAACCAACGTATTTCGGGTTCACGTAAAGCGGATTCAAAATATGAAAACTCATTGATTATTGTGAATCAACCATGGGTTGAACTTCCTGATAATCCATTTGGTCAACCAAAGATTAAAGCTAAAGGTGGTGAGTCTGTTTGGTTGAACTCATCTTTGGTATTCTTGTTTGGTAACCAAAAAGGTGCGGGTACAACAAAGATTACCGCAACAAAAGACAAGAGAACAGTGAAGTTTGCTTCACGTACAAAAGTTTCCGTCATGAAAAACCACATCAATGGATTGGGTTATGAAGATGGAAGAATTATTGTTACTCCTCACGGTTTCTTATCAGGTAAAGATACCACCGAAGAAAAGAAATCTATTGAACAGTACAAGAAGGAGTACGCTGATTATTGGAATACAGTTATTGGTTTGGAAGGTGACTTTTCTCTTCATGAGGAAAAAGAAAGTGAAACCCTTTAAACACAGTATGTGTGAAAACTTTATTGATAGATGGAGATAATTTATTTAAAATCGGATTCCACGGAGTCCGAGAATACTTCGTTGATGGAAATCACATTGGGGGAGTATTCCACTTTCTCAACACCATTAGAAAACAACTGGACGAGAACGAGTACGACAAAGTCATTGTCTTTTGGGACGGCGACGGCAACTCATCTCGGAGACGTGAAATATATCCTAAGTACAAACTAAATCGTAGAAGGGATATGAACGAATTCAAATTCGAATCATATCTCAATCAAAAAGAACGAGTCAAACAATACTTGGAAGAATGCTTTGTGCGTCAACTCAAAATCGATAATAACGAGTCCGATGATTTGATTGCCTATTATTGTGGTTTGGCAACAGACGAGAATAAGGTGATTTTTTCATCAGATAAGGACCTCTTACAACTTATTGACCAAAATACATCCATCTACTCACCTATCTCCAAAATACTCTATAAGAAGGGAGATAAAGTAAAAATGTTGGGTACCGAAATCATTCATGAAAACGTGCTGACAATCAAAGTTATTATGGGGGATAAAAGTGACAACATTGATGGGATTGCACAACTCGGAGAAAAAACATTCATCAAATTTTTTCCCGAGGTAATTGACACACCCATTTCTGTTGCCGATATTTTGAACAGAACAAAAACTCTTATCGATGAAAATGGAAAAGTCAAAGCCCTCGAGAACTTGTTGGTTGGAAAAACCAAAGAAGGTGAGATGGGGGAATCATTCTTCGAAACAAACAAGAAAATCGTGGATTTGTCCAATCCAATGATTACCGATGAGGGAAAAGAAAATGTGGAACTTTATTATCGTGAAACCATGGACCCTGAAGGTAGGGGGTCGAAGAATCTAATCAGAATGATGACAGAAGATGGATTCTTCAAATTCTTACCAAAAACTGATGAAGCCTTTCTAAACTTTATCAGACCGTTTATGAAACTAACAAGAAAAGAAAAAAGAAAATTTAAAAACCAATCAAATTTATAATTTTATGAAAGAACAGGATATCGTTAAGATGGAATTTCTTATCACGTTGAATAATAATATTGTAATTCAACGTTATTTTAATGTCCGTGGTTATAACAACACCGCAAGATACTCAACTGAACTTTACAACTACGTAAAAGATTTAGTAAGTGCATTTGAACAAACCCAAAAAATGAGAACGGTAGTTTATATGCTTGAAAACCAATTTGAAATTTCTGAAGACCCTACTGTCTTGGATACAGATAATACTGATGGACCAGAAGTTTTCAATTTTTATGTAAAAATCGGAGAACAGACAATTTGTCATAGAATCCTTGATGGTAAAATTTTCCCACCCAAGATAAGATACACCGTAGATATTCGCCAGCACGCAAAAAGTGTGTTGCGTGACTTGACTGACATCTTTTCAGGCGAAAATTTTAACACTACTTGGATGGAATATACCCTAGTTTGATTGTATTTATAACTTACACAAAAAGGGAAAATAAATTATGTCAAACAAAAATTTCGAATATCTCGGGAATACTTTTCAATTACAATTACTCAATCAAATAATCTTAGACAAGGACTTTTCACACTCAATTATTGACGTAATTGAACCATCCCACTTTGAGAACAAATATTTCAAAACCATTCTTCAATTGGTGAAGGAATATTATATCAAATATGAATGTACTCCATCATATGAAACTTTGGGTCAAATTGTAAAAAGTGAATTTCCCCAAGAGTTGATGTTGAAGATTCTCAACGATACTATTAAACAAATTCAGGATTCATCTATTGAGGGAGCTAAGTTCGTTCAAGAAAAAGCTTTGAAGTTCTGTAAACAACAAGAACTTCAAAAGGCCATCCAAAAATCACAAAAGATATTGGATAACGGTGAATTTGAAAACTACGAAAAACTTGAAGAACTATTCAGAGCCGCTATTCAAATTGGTGAAGGTGGTAACAAATTAGAAGACGTTTTCTTTGGTTTGGATGAAGTTTTGAATGAAGATTTCAGACATCCCGTTGCTATGGGAATTGAAGGTATCGATAGACTCTTGAAAGGTGGATTAGCTAAAGGGGAATTGGGTGTAATCTTAGCACCAACAGGTGTTGGTAAAACAACAATTCTTACCAAGATTGCTAATACTGCATTCAACAATGGGTATAATGTTCTTCAAATATTTTTTGAAGATAATCCTAAAGTGATTCAGAGAAAACACTATACAATGTGGACAGGTATTGCACCAGATGATTTACCACTACATAGAGAAGAAGTTTTGGAAAAAATAGGTAATCTTCGTGATAACATGACCAATAAACTTATTCTCAAAAAACTTCCTTCAGACCAACATACAATGAATCAAATCAAAAATATGGTTCGTAAGATGGTTGCTGATGGTAATAAAATTGATTTAATTGTTTTGGATTATATTGACTGTGTATTACCTGATAGAAACTTAGGAGATGAATGGAAGAGTGAGGGTTCTGTGATGAGAGGTTATGAGGCAATGTGTCACGAATTGGGAGTTGTAGGTTGGACTGCAACACAGGGTAACAGAAGCTCTATATCTTCTGAGGTTGTCACCACCGACCAGATGGGTGGTTCTATTAAAAAGGCTCAAGTTGGTCACGTTATCATTTCTGTGGCTAAGACCTTACAACAAAAAGAAATGAACTTAGCGACCATCGCTATTACAAAATCTCGTGTTGGTAAAGATGGTGTTATTTTCGAAAACTGTAAGTTCAACAATGAATTGTTGGAAATTGATACTGAATCTTCGGTAACTTTCTTAGGATTTGAAGAAAAGAAAGAAGAACAAAAAAGAGACAGAATCAAAGAACTTATGGATAGAAGACAACAAAGAGAACAACAACAAAATTAAAAATATAAAAACTATTTGTTATGGATGATTTGTTAAATCTTATATCTAATGACTCTCGTTATGTTGTAAAACGTAGTGGGGATACGGTTCTTTTTGAACAAGATAAAATCAAAAGGGCTGTTATGAAAGCTATGGAAAGTGTTGGTACTCCCGACGAGGAGATGGCTGAAAAAATTGCAAGAATAACCATGAAAAGTTTGTTCAGAGGTGACAAACACAAAATTCCACATGTCGATGAAATTCATGACATGGTTGAGAATAAATTGATGGATAATGGACTAAATGATGTTGCTAAAGAATATATCATCTATCGTTCAAAACACCGACCAAATATCTTCTCAAAAAGAACAAATTTGAAACCTTACGAATATCCTGAGTTGGTTGAATATGTTGATGCAATCAGACATTCATATTGGGTTCACACCGAGTTTAACTTCACATCGGATATTCAAGATTTCAAAGTACATTTGAATGAAAAAGAAAAAAGTGCGGTCCAAAGAGCTATGTTGGCAATTTCTCAAATTGAAATTGCTGTGAAAACTTTTTGGGGTGACATTTACAAAAAACTACCCAAACCAGAAATCGGTAGTGTATGTGCTACTTTTGCGGAGTCTGAGGTTAGACATGCAGATGCATACTCACACTTGATTCAGTTGTTGGGATTGAATACTGAATTTGAAAACTTGATGCAAGTTCCTGCAATTCGTAGAAGAATTAAGTATTTGGAAAAAGCGATTACCAATGTAAAGGCTATTGAAAATCAAGATTACTTTGAATCTGTAATTTTGTTTTCAATGTTTGTAGAAAACGTATCATTGTTTTCACAATTCTTGGTAATTATGTCTTTCAACAAACATAAAAATGTTCTGAAAGGAATTAGTAATGCCGTTGAGGCAACATCTAAAGAAGAGAACATTCATGCTGAGTTTGGATTTGATTTGGTTAACTTAATCAAACAAGAAAACCCTACTTGGTGGACTCCTGAGTTGGTTGAGGATATCACAATTGAAACCTTAAACGCATATGATGCTGAGGCGGAAATAGTTGATTGGATTTTCGAAGAAGGAGATTTAGATTTCTTGACTAAAGAACAGACTTTGGAGTTTATAAAACACAGATTCAACTTATCTTTGAATTCTATTGGAATTGACAATGTATTTTCAGTAAACCACAAGTTACTTGAAACTACAGAATGGTTTGATGATGAAATCTTGACTACAAAGCACACAGATTTCTTCAATAAAAGAAGTATCAATTACAGTAAAAAATCAAAGTCTATTACATTAAACGACTTATTCTAATTATAAAAAAATTCTTATGAACGACAGACAACCTTTTGACTGGATAAACGACGAATCAATTACATTTCTCAGAAGAGGATATTTGAGTGAGGGTGAAGAACCACTTGAAAGAATCAGAATTATTGCTGACCATGCTGAAAAACTTTTAGGTATTGATGGTTTTGCAAATAAATTTTACGATTACATGGGTAAAGGATGGTATTCTTTATCATCACCCGTGTGGGCAAACTTTGGTAAAAAAAGAGGTTTACCTGTAAGTTGTTTTGGTTCTAATATTGGTGACAATATTGAATCAATTCTTTACACTCAAGCTGAAGTTGGTGAAATGAGTAAGATGGGTGGAGGTACTTCAGGTTACTTTGGAAATATCCGAGGTCGTGGTGCTGAAATTACTGACAATGGACATGCACCCGGTGCCGTACACTTCATGAATTTATTCCAAAGCGTCGTAGATAATATTTCACAAGGTTCAACCAGAAGAGGAAGGTTCTCACCATACTTACCAGTTGAGCACCCAGACATCATGGAGTTTTTAGAAATTGGTACTGAAGGATTCCCTATTCAAGATTTAACACATGCAGTCACAGTAAGTGATGAATTTATGAACGAAATGATTGCAGGTGACAAACAAAAAAGAGCGGTTTGGGCTAAAGTAATTCAGAGAAGAGGAGAAATTGGTTACCCATATATTATGTTCTCAGATACTATGAATAAGAAGGCTCCTGATGTTTACAGAGATAAAGATATGAAAATTTATAACTCTAATCTTTGTTCTGAAATTGCTCTTCACAATTCAGAAGAAGAGTCTTTTGTTTGTGTACTTTCGTCAATGAACGTACTCCATTATGACGAATGGAAAGATACTGACGCTGTTGAAACCATGGTTTATTTCTTGGATGCGGTTGTTACTGAGTTTCTTACGAAAATTGAAGAAATCCGAGATAATGGTACAATTGAAGGACAAAGAGCGTTCTTTTACTTGGAAAAGGCATATAATTTTGCAAAGAGACAAAGAGCTTTGGGATTGGGAGTATTAGGATGGCATTCATTACTACAATCTAAAAACTTACCATTTGATACTCGAGAAACTGCAAGATTGAATGTTGAGGTATTCAAATTGATACAGGATAAATCATATAAAGCATCTTCAGAATTAGCAGAAATGTTTGGAGAACCTGAAACATTGGTTGGTTATGGTAGAAGAAATGTTACTTTGAATGCTATTGCTCCTACAACATCGTCAGCATTTATTTTAGGACAAGTATCACAATCTATTGAACCAATTTGGTCTAATTGTTATGTGAAAGATGTTGCGAAATTGAAAGTAACAATCAAGAATCCTGTGTTGAAAGAACTTTTAATTAGTCTAAAAAAAGATACTAAAGCAACTTGGGATAGTATTAAGAAAAACGACGGTTCGGTCCAACACTTAGATTTCTTGACAGATGAACAAAAAGAAGTTTTCAGAACGTTTGCTGAAATCAATCAGGCATCTATCATCAACATGGCTGCAGTACGTCAAGATTATATTGACCAAGCTCAATCTTTGAACCTAATGATTTCTCCCGACATGCCAACTAAAGATGTCAACAAACTTTTGATTGATTCTTGGCAATTAGGTGTCAAAACATTGTACTATCAACACTCAATGAATTCTGCTCAAGCATTTGCTAGAAAGAAATTAAATTTGAATGACTTACAGTGTGTTGCTTGTGAAGGATAAAACCATCACAAACCAATAAAATTGGTTATAATGCATAAAAATCCCATCACGAAAGTGTTGGGATTTTTTATTACAGATAATTTTTTGAACGATTATATTTATGAGATATGGCAAATGGTAAAACATACGGTATTCAATTCCCCTTTGTAGATTCAACTACAGGTAAGTATTTGGAGTTAACTCAATATACTGCAGAGGAAATACGAGCAAACCTAATCCACCTTTTACTAACTCGTAAGGGTTCAAGGTATTTTTTACCTGATTTTGGAACCGCATTATTAGAGTACATTTTTGAACCTTTAGATGGTCCAACTTTCAAAAGTATTGAAGCGGAGATTAGAGATTCTGTAGAAAAATACATGCCGAATTTACAATTGACCAATATATCCATAACGGCACCTACAGGTGAAGCCGCGGGTTTGACTGCTACCGAAGCTGGTAATGTCATCGACCCAAATGTTAGAACCTATAACAATGATGTTGGAGAGTACACCGCAACTGTCAGAATTGATTATTCAATAACCAATGATGTTTTCAACACAAAAGATTTTATTATAATCAATATTTAAGAGTATGGCAGAGAGAAGAATTTCCTATACCGTCAGAGATTTCCAAGCAATTCGTCAGGAATTAATAAATTATACAAAAACTTATTATCCGGACCTTATTGATAATTTCAATGACGCATCATTATTTTCAGTATTCTTAGATTTGAATGCTGCGGTTGCTGATAACCTACATTATCACATTGATAGAAGTATTCAGGAAACTGTACTTCAATATGCCCAACAACGTTCTTCAATTTATAATATTGCGAGAACATATGGATTGAAAATTCCAGGTCAGAGACCTTCAATCGCGTTGGTGGATTTCTCTATAACTGTTCCAGCTTTTGGTGATAAGGAAGATGAAAGATATTTGGGTATACTAAGAAGAGGTTCACAAGTAATTGGTGCGGGGCAAGTTTTTGAAAATTTACAAGACATTAATTTTGCCTCACCATTCAATCAAGATGGATTTCCTAATAGATTGAAAATCCCCAATTTTGATGCAAATGGAAACTTGGTTAATTATACTATTACAAAAAGAGAGCCTGTTGTAAACGGAATAACAAAAGTTTTCAAAAGAGTAATCACACCTAATGATGTAAGACCATTCTTTGAATTTTTCTTACCTGAAAAGAATGTGTTGGGTGTTACCTCAATCATTCAAAGAGATGGGACTTCTTATTCAAACGTACCAACAGCTCAAGAATTTCTTGGTGCCCAAGGAAGATGGTATGAAGTACAAGCCTTAGCTGAAGATAGAGTTTTTGTTGAAGACCCAACTAAACCATCGGATAACCCATCAATAAAAGTTGGAAAGTATATTCAAACTCAGAATAGATTTATAACTGAATATACTCCTGAAGGTTTTATTAAATTAACTTTTGGTGGTGGTACAAACACTGCGGAAGACCAATTGAGAGAGTTTACAAGTTTTGATGTTCCTTTGAAAATCCAAAGATATCAGAATAATTCAATGTCATTGGGAAATACACCACAAGCAAATACCACATTGTTTATTCAATATAGAATTGGTGGTGGTTTGGCAACTAACTTAGGAGTGAATGTTATCAATCAAATTGGTGCGGTTGATTTCTTTGTAAATGGTCCTTCTGATATCTTGAACAATACTGTTATCAATTCTTTGGCGTGTAATAACGTTACTGCGGCAATCGGAGGTGCAGGATATCCATCGACTGAAGAAGTTAGAAATTATGTAACATTCAATTTCGCAGCACAGAACAGAGCGGTAACTGTAAACGACTATGAGGCAATCATAAGAAATATGCCAGGTCAATTTGGTGCTCCTGCAAAAGTATCAATTACCGAAAATAATAATAAGATAAATGTGAATATTTTATCTTATGACCCAACAGGAAACCTTACATCTGATGTTTCACAAACCTTGAAACAAAACTTAGCAACATATCTCTCAAATTATAGAATGTTGAATGATTATGTTTCAATTGGTTCAGCTCAAGTTATTGATTTGGCCGTTGATACTCAGGTGGTATTGGATGCATCACAGAATCAGGGTGTTGTAATTTCCAATATCATTGATAGGATTACTACTTTCTTTAGTTCAACTTTACGTGGGCTTGGTGAAGACATTTTAGTTTCCGAATTGAATAGAATTATTCAATCTGAAAATGGTGTGGTTAGTGTTGGTGAATTATCTATCTATAACAAAGTAGGTGGACAATATAGTTCAGCTCAAACATCCATGGCATATTCTGATAGTACAACTAAGAAAATTGCCCTTGTGGACAACACGATATTTGCAGAACCTAATCAGATTTATCAAATCAAATTCCCACAGAAAGATATTACTGTTAGAGTTAAGAATTATCAGACCACAAACTTCTCATAACCTCATTTATTTTTCCTTAAGGTTCGACTACTTTTTATAAAATAGTCCATAAACTATTTATGATAGAAAGTCACAATTAATGTCAAAATCTGTAAGAGTACGTACACAGGTAGGTGTTGATAAACAAATCAACCTCCAATTAGACCAAGACTTTGAATCCTTAGAGATTTTATCACTCAAGGTTCGAAGTGAAGAAGTGTACACAAGAATGTGCGCAGATTATGGTGTTGTGGTTGGTAGAGTGTTCACCAATGGTGGTTTTGGTATTCCAAACGCAAGACTTTCAATTTTTGTTCCACTTTCTCAAATAGATGAAGGGAATGAATTTATTACGGAATTGTATCCCTATACTTCAGAAACTGATGTAGACGCTGAAGGTTATAGATATAATTTATTACCTAACGAATCCCAACATAGTGGTCACATTCCTGTAGGTACTTTTCCAAGTAGAAACGAGGCTCTTACAAATCCTGCATGGATTGAAGTTTATGACAAATATTACAAATTTACCGTAAAGACAAACGGTAGTGGTGACTTTATGATTATGGGGGTTCCTGTTGGAAGCTACACCTTAGTAATGGATTTGGACCTATCAGATATGGGACCATTCTCAATGTCACCTCAAGATTTAGTAAGAATCGGTAGAGCAACAACTGAACAATTGGATGGTGTGAATTTTCCACAATCCTCAGATTTAGGTAGTTTACCTCAGATTGTCAATATTAACAAATCAATCAACGTACAACCATTTTGGGGTCAACCTGAAATTTGTCAAATCGCCATTGCTCGTGAAGATTTTAATTTGGGTGAGGTTGGTATTACTATACAACCCACAGCCACATTCATGGGTTCGTTGTTGACTAACGTAAATGACAAAGCAATTTCTTCTAATTGCCAACCTCCGTCAGAAATGGGGGACCTTTGTAATATGACAACAGGTGCGGGTGAAATTATCGCAATCAGACAAACCATATTCCAAGATACAAATGGTCGTCCAATACTTGAACAGGCACCATTACCGCAAGGAGGTAAATTAATTGATGAAGATGGAACTTGGGTGGCTGAGGTCCCTATGAACTTGGATTATGTGACAACAAATGAATTTGGTGAACAAGTACTAAGTAATGACCCAAGAGTTGGTGTTCCAACTAAAGCTAAGTACCGTTTCAAAATTAAATATAATCAATCACCATCCTTAGAATTATCTGAAAATAGGAGGGCTTACTTTTTAGTTCCAAATGTCAAAGAATATGGATGGACTAGGTCAGATGTAGACCCGGCTTATAATGTGAACACATCATCTATAGCATATCAAGACTTTCAAAAATCTTATTATTTTGGTTTAGATTGGGATGGGTATGCTAACATACAGGATGCAATAGATTGTAAAGATACGTTTTATGATTTCCAATACAACAAAGTTTATACTGTTTCAGGATTGATAGACCAATACTATCGTGGTTTGAATCGAGGAAACTTTACAGGTGTAAAAGAAATTACGGATAACACTTGTGCCACTGAAAATTATAAGTTTCCGGCTACTGATGGTGTAAGAAATTTTGATTTATTATTTTTTATTGTAAACATCTTATTGGTTGTTTTTTCTCCACTTGCAATTGTATTGATACCTATTCTTCATATTATAGCACAATTTTGGCCATTCTTTAGGTGGTTATTTCGTAATGTTATACCAGGATGGTTTATATATAATGCAGTAATTTCAGCAATTGATGGTGGACTTTTGTTGGCTAATGGAGTGATTGGTTCAGGTGTATATAATATAGCACTTGCTGTTCTTTGGGGGGCAATTGCTGCTGTGTTTGTGAAAACTGTAGGACCTTTATTAGCTGATTTTGTTTTTAAACAATTTCAGCTACCGATGCTATCATATCCTACTTGTGAAGCATGTGAATGTTCGAATAAAGATTTAAACCTGGGTGAGATTACTACCAATATTTTTGGTGTTAATGGTACTAAGGTTGACGCGACAAAACTAAGAGGTAGGTTGTTGTATAGCCAAAGTAGCTCATCTTTATTGATAACATCAAATGTTCCTACAACATGGGGTATTCTTAGAGGAGACCCGGAGGATACCGAACCGGTAGGTTTGGACCCTGATGAATATCCAAGTGGAAGTGATAACAAACGACAGGATTTTTATAATATGGACCTTACTGGTTTTTATTATGGTTTGGGGGGGTACCCCTTGGTGGACCCATTTTATGTTACGTTGAAAAGTTCCCAACAAACGGAGTACGATAGAGGTAAAGTTAATAAAACCCCTGTTGTAAGAACTTACTCTGATAGTGAAAATAAAGGAATTGTTGGTAGAGATATTACGTTATCACAATCTCTTAATCTCATGAACTTGAGAGAAAGATATTTTGAAGGGAAAAATGTAATAACAACAACGGTAAATCCGTCTATTTCAGCGTCACAATCGTTTACAGACATGTGTATGATTCTTGTTTGTCAACCGGGAACCTCAGTGTCCGATGGGGACCTTTTAACATTCAGGGACACTGAAAGTCAAAATGACCCTAATTTCAGTGGAAATCCTCAGAATCAATTTGGTACTACTTCGATAACAGGAACCTCCATTTCAGGTGTTAATATTTCCCACAACGTTTCGTATATACAACCAAATGGTACCGTAAGTACTTCCCAAGTGGTTTTGAACTGTGTACAAGAAGAACGTGCATATCAATACAAGACAGGGGTTGAGTATTTCCAAGTTATAAATGCTGCCAGGGCTGAAGATGTTTACAATAATCTTAGCCCAAATTCATCTTTGTTGAGAAAGTATCTTTTTGATAAAGAACAACAAATAACATATTTGAAATCTAACGGTACAAAAACCGATGTGATTATCAATCCATTTTTATCGATAGGTGATACTTGGAAAGATTATGTGATAGTTTTCTTAAATCGAGGTGTTGACCCATGGACTGAAAAACAACAAATTAGTTATGACCTTTCAGTACTCTACGGTTATCCTCAAAATAGTCAAACAGTTGGTATTACAGGAACTTATTTTTTGAATATTCCAATTCAGGCGAATAGTGGTTCAGGCCAATGGTATACTAACTACAAAACACCAGAAGCACATACTGTTCCATATAATACGTCCAAAATTTTCTTTCCACCATTCAATTTTGTTCCTGATTCAACTTCTTATCAATCTGTACAAACTTATCAACCAAGATTTTATTCGTCATTAGATAAATCCATAACTAACTTTAGACCATATAATGGGGATAGTAGTGTTGGTACTTATTTGAATTCTAATTTTTCCGACAGTGGTGTATCACAACAAAAAAATAGATTCTTCGACACAGAATTTCAGGGAGTTGTCGAGGGGGGTTCATTGATTGCTTCTAAATCCGTTGGTAATCAAGAATATCTTACAAGTATGACCTCAAGGTTGTATTCTCCGGCTTATAGAAATTTTCCTGCGATACCACCGACCAATATAGATTTCATAGGAGTTATTAATAACGCAAAACTTGTCATGAGGTCAGACCGTCTCCCATCATCCGATGGTTTTGAAGTTACCACATACGACAAGTATCAAAACGGTGGAAATACTATGTTATTACACCAAAATAATAATTTTAAGATTTATACAATTTCCACAAATGGAGAGAGTACATTATCAAGTAGTCTTAATATTAATCTTGGTATTGGAAACAACGTTGAGGGTGATGGTCTTAATAATAATTTTGATAAAGTCATAGACACTTTCAGTTGTAATGGAATGGTTCCTTTGAGGTGTTATAGTGTAAATGCTAATGGAGAATTAGAAATTTTAGACCCATGTCCTTATAATGAAGACCCAATAAGGGTTGTTGATGGGTGTTACGACCTTTTATCTCCTGATGATAGTGGTAATTTCCTGAGAACAATTCGTCCAGCAATCCAAAACTATTTCGAATGGGCTCAAAGATTTAGATTATCATTTGCTATTTGTAGAGGTGTATTTTCACACATTTTTGTAAACTCATGGGTAAATGGTTCTTTATACGCATTTCCATTTACGAATAAACCTGTTTTTGATAGTAATAACAAGCTTCAGGTTAGACAGAAAAAGTCTATAGGACCTGTTCCATATATTGATTACACTTTTTGTGGTGATACAATAGCCTTTGAAGAAAGTTCAAATAATTTTTATTACCGTTCTAGTCCATGGAATGGTACTGAGTTTATCGGAAAAAAATCACCTGTATCTACAGGAACTATAATCGGTGGATTACCAGTTACTGTAATGAACACCTATAATTTAATGTTCCCAACTACGATATTAGACATGGGACCTAAGTATTTTTGGTTATCAGAAATCAATCAGAAACCAACTTACTATGGGTATCAAATGGATAATTTTGGTCCTACATCTTGGAACGATGTAAGTAATTTGATACAACTATTTGTTGTTTCAAGATTAATCAACATATCATTTATAAATAGTATTTTTAGTTCTGGTGATGCGGCACTGACAGGATTCTTTAGTAGAACAGGACAAAGAGTTGATGGTGACTACGCTCAGATGTTACAAATAAATTCTCAGTATGGTGTTTCACCTTTGAATACTGGTAATTACGTAGATGACCCTTCAATACCAGGTGATAATCCAATTTTCTTTTCTAAAGATAGTAATGGGGACCCTCTATTTGGTGTATTTTATTCTTCCTACCCTGAAAGTCGTGATTTAGTATCCCCAAGACGTATAGATTTGAATAATACTGGTCAGGTATTATTTTCAAATTATTTAGGAA
>Ga0222713_10004390_pt1 | contig 14148 bp, 11 predicted proteins | sample C33_649DmetaG_FD_165061 | JGI IMG/M metagenome (GOLD analysis project Ga0222713, IMG submission 165061) | Estuarine water microbial communities from San Francisco Bay, California, United States - C33_649D | ecosystem: Environmental > Aquatic > Marine > Unclassified | place: USA: California...
CACAAAAAAAAATTAGTAGAATAAGTGAAATAATAGCACAAAAAAAACTGGAGCAATTTAGAAAAAAAAATTCTAATTACTTGTTTCCAAGTTTTTCAAGTATTTCAGGATTAGATAAAAATAGTTCCATTATTCACTACAGAGCTAACGAAAAATCAAATATTTATTTTAAAAATAATAGTATTTACCTCATTGATTCTGGTGGACAATATAAACTTGGTACTACCGACGTCACAAGAACTATCAGCTTAGGTAAACAATCGATTAAATATAAAAATATTTATACAAGAATACTCAAAGGTCATATTGGGGTAAAAGAATTTAACCTCAGCAAAAACTCCACAGGTAAACAAATTGACAAAGTTGCAAGAAAATATTTAAAAAATATTAATTTAGATTATCCGCATGGTACTGGTCACGGTGTTGGATATTTTCTAAATGTACATGAACATCCGCCCTCTATATCAAAATATAGTACTGATCATTTCAAAAGTGGACAAATTATATCTAATGAGCCCGGTTACTACAAACCTAATCATTTTGGAATGAGAATAGAAAATCTTATTTATGTTGAAAACAAAAATAATAAATTAAAGTTTAATAATTTAACATTGGCACCATATGAAAAAAATTTAATAAATAAAAGATTATTAAATAAAAAAGAAATTCAATATATTAATAACTATCACAATCTTATTTATCAATCTTTGAAAGCTTTTATAAATAGTAAAGATGTTGTATTTTTGAAAAATTACTGTTCACCTATTTAATAGTTGATACCATTTATCTTCATTAATAATTTCTATTTTTAATTGCTTAGCTTTGTCTATTTTACTTTTTGTGGGTTTAGAATTTCCTACAACAAAATAATTTAACTTTTTACTAACATCTCCCATCACTTTCCCACCTTCAGACTCTACTAATGCCTTGGCTTCAGACCTGCTCATTTTTTCCATTCCACCTGTAAACATAATAGTCTTATTTGCAAAAATACCTTTAGTGATAATCTCAAAATCTTTTATATTTAATTTACTAATTAAGGAATTAATTACATCAGAGTTTTTAGAGTTAGAAAAAAAATTTGATAATGCTTTAATTTGTGTTTCACCAATCCCATCAATTTCTTTGATAAATTCTAATTCTTTTTTTAATTTTTTAAGATCAAATAATTTTTGAAAATTTTTAATTGATTTAAAGTAAGATGCAATAATTTTAGCATTTTCCTGTCCAATATGCCTTATGCCAATAGAAAAAATAAATTTTTCCAAAGTTATATTTTTACTTTTTTCAATTGCATGTTTTAAATTTTTTGCTGAAAGATCTCCCCACCCATCTAATTCTTTAATTTTATTATAATTTAAAGTAAAAATATCTGCAGGTAATTTAATTAAATTTAAATTCCAAAAATTATCAATAACTTTTTTACCTAGACCATCGATATCAAAAGCATCTTTAGAAACGAGGTGTTTTAATTTTTCTCTTGCCATGTTTGGACACTCGTATCCAATATCTGGGCATCTTCTGACAGATTCAACTTTTTTAGTTAGTTCATTAAACTCCTTGGTTGTTTTGTTTCCACATGGACATCTTTCAGGAAAAGTAAATGGCTTACTGCCAGATGGTCTTTTAGTTTTATCTACTACAACTACTTGAGGAATTACATCGCCTGCTCTTTGGATAGAAACAGTATCCCCAATTCTTATGTCTTTTCTAATTATTTCGTCCTCGTTATGAAGTGTGGCATTAGAAACTACTACACCACCAACAGTGATAGGTTCTATTTTTGCAACAGGTGTTAATGCTCCTGTTCTTCCCACTTGAATTTCTATATCTTTGATTATTGAAAATGCTTTTTCAGCTGAAAATTTATGAGCTATTGCCCATCTAGGACTATTTGATAAATTTCCAAGTCTTTGTTGCAAGTCAAAATTATTTACTTTGTATACAATACCATCAATATCATAGTCTAAGGTAAATCTAATTTTTTCTAAATTATTATAATATTTTTCTATTTCACTTACATTACCCAAAACTTTAGTTAAATCATTAATTTTAAAATTACATATTTTTAAAAATTCTAACAATTCAGATTGTTCTTTAAAACTTTTTTGATTTTTCTGAATAATACTATAAGCAAAAAATTTCAAAGGAATTTTGGCCGTATTTTTTGAATCTTTTTGACGTAAAGACCCAGCCGCTGCATTTCTGGGATTGGCAAAATCATCTTTGATTTTTTGAAAATCTTTTTTTCCTATATATACTTCACCTCTTACTTCGAAATGTTTTGGAAAATTTTTTAAAGTAATTGATTTTGGTATATCTTGTATAGTTAACAAATTTTCTGTTATATCTTCTCCATAATCCCCATCTCCTCTTGACAAACCTTGAACTAAAAATCCATTTATATACAAAAGTGATGCTGAAACTCCATCAATTTTTGGTTCTGCATTAATTATAATATTTGTTGAAGGTTCATAATTTAAATAATTTTTAATTTTTTTTAAAAAATTATTAATATCTTCAATTTTAAAAGCGTTATCTAAGGATAACATTTTTTCAGAATGCTTTATTTTAGAAAATTTTTTGGATGGAACAAAACCAATTTTATTACTAACAAAATAGTATCCATCATTTTTTTTTTCAAAATCTAATAATTCTTGTTTTAAATTGTCGTATTCCGCGTCACTTATTAATGGTTTATTATTCTCAAAATAAAATTTATCGTATTTTTTTAATAAGATTAATTTTTTTTCATAATCTTTACTATTTGAAATCATTATTAATTACTGCAAATTAATTAATTGCTTTAATTTATCCTTGAGACTAATTTTTTTTTTATCCTTTGATAAAGGAATGGATGTACCTTGAACTATATTATAAGATTTTTTATACCAATCACTGTCATTATAATTATAACCTAAAATTGAAGCATATTTTTTTGCAGAATTAATGTTTCCAATTTTATAATTAATTTCAACCAACCTGTGGAGTGCTTCCTCAATGAAAATCGATGTTTCATATTTTTTAACAACATTATTTAATCTATAAAGTGCTGGTGTCCATTTTTGTCTTTTTGCATAATATCGTGCAAGATACATTTCTTTAGCTGCAAACTGCTCATTAATTAAATTAATTTTAAATTTTGCATCATTTGCATAATCTGTGTTGGGAAATTGCTCTATTATTTTATTAAATTGTTTTAATGCGAGTTCCGTATTTTCTTGCGATAAATTTGCAAAATTTATTTGCTCAAATAAACACATTGCTATTAGATACTCGGCATAAGCAATATTTTTATCTCCAGAATAACGTTTTTTGAATTTCTGAAGATTTGTTAAAGCTCTAACATAATTAAGTGTTTCATAATAAATGAAAGATTTCATCAATAAAGATTTTGGAGCCCATTCTGTGTAAGAATAATCCTTTTCTACTCTGTCAAAGAGTTCAACAGCCTCATTATATTTTCCAATTTCAAAATTTTTGTAGGCTTCTTTGTATAAAATTTCTAAAGGAACAGTTTTTCTCACCTCAATCACTTGTTTAGTATTTGATGAACATGAAATATTAAATAAAAAAATTAATACTAAGATTGAATGTAAAAAAAATTTAATTTGCATAATTTATAGCGTGTAAAATAGATTACACTAATTTAAATAATTAAACTACTGTTGCTGCACTAAATTTATTTGATATTTTTTTGACACTTACATTATGAGTCTTGCTTTCAATATCCTCAATAAAATAATTTTTTTTATTTTCAAAAATTTTGTTTAATAAACTTGCTGTTAGTTCATGTCCACCTTGTCTACAAATAATTTTTCCATTAATAAAAAAACCTGATAAATACAAATCACCTATACAATCTAATATTTTGTGCCTTACAAATTCATTTTGATGACGTAGCCCTTCTTGATTTAAAATTTTATTTCCTGAAATAACTATTGCATTTTCTAAAGATCCTCCCTTTGCAAGACCCATGGCAAATATTTTCTCTAAATCTTCTTGATGACAAAATGTTCTACTGTCAAAAACTTCCAAATAATTATTTTGTACATTTTTCAAATGGTAGCTTTGTTTTTTTATAAATTGATCTTGATAATTAATCGTATAATCTATTTCTAAACCTGCTTTATTATGAGGTTCGTATTTAATAAACTTATTATTAGTTTGAATTTCAAATGATTTTAAAACATTCAAAATTTTTATTTTTTTATTTTGTTTTAATAAGCCAGTTGCTAAAATTTCATCTATAAATACTTTTGCACTTCCATCCAAGATAGGCACCTCGGGTCCATTAATTTCAATGAATAAATTTGTAATTCCTAAACTATATAATGCAAACATTAAATGCTCGATTGTGCTAACTGTATCTCCATTTTTATTTGTAATTTTTGTGCAAAGGTTTGCTGCTTTTATGTTATTCCACAAAGCACTTATTGGCTTGCTTTTTGCTAGATCTGATCTAAGAAAATTTATTCCACTATCTGTCTCTGCTGGCAATAAAACTAATTTAGTTACAATACCAGAATGCAACCCTATTCCTTCGAATATAATTTTTTTTTTAATTGTCGTTTGTTCACTAGTCACATAATGTAATTACATAAAAGAAATTTATAAGACTATTCAAGAAATGTTACACTTAAAATCCTTCACTATTTAACTAAATATTGAATATAATTTTTTAAATATACTTTTTTGAACTTTTGAATTGCTGGGAATTTCTTTAGCATAAAAATTTTGAATATGACTAATCATTGATAAGCAAACATCAAATTCATCATCAATATTGTTTTTGATTTTTGTAGAAAATTTTTCAACAACTAAGCCATTAATTAATAATTTTTGTTTCAATAATTCATAAAATCCTCTTATTTTTGAACCCTCCCCAGTAACAACTATTTTATTAAAGTTCATTTTATTTTTTATAAAATATGAAATTTCATTGTTAAGAAAGTCTATTATTTCTTCTACCCTGGAATTCACTATTCTATTCAAGATATTGTTTGAAACTTTTTTATATGATTTAGAACCCAAATTCTCACTTTCAATATACTGCTGTATTTGATCATCTCCTATAATTTTGCATGAGCTATGATTGTGTTTTAAATTTTCTGCAATGTCTAAACTTAAATTTAAAGATTTTGCAATATCGTTAGTCACATGCCAAGAACCCAAAGGAACGGTAGTGGTAAATAAATAATTTTGTCCGCGAAATATACTTAACGATGTTTTTTCATGACCAAAATCTAATATCATTATTGAGTCTGATAATGGACTTTCTAAATTAGCCAATAAACCCAAAACATAAGGAGCAAAAATAAATTTTTCTAATTTTAAGTTAATATTATTAAATATTTTGATAAAATTTTTTATTATATTATTTTTTGTGCAAACAATATTAATGTCACTTTCAAAGGAGTCAGCAACTAAACCAACTGGATTTTCAACAAAATTAGTTTTATCAGTTCTAAAATTAAAATTAAAAAGATGTATAATATTAGAATGTGCGTAATCATCTTGAAACAAATTAACAGCATCATTAATTAAAAATTGCACATCATTTTCATGTTCAATTTCATACCCTCCGATATTTTTAGAATTACAAAAGCTTATAAAAAAACTATTAAGAGGACTTATTGATAAGTACACATCTTTAATTTTCAAATTTGCACTATCTTCTGCTTTTCCAATTAACTCATTTATTAAATTTGCTAACTTTTCAATATCTGAGATGAAACCTTTTTTTACACCTTGTGTTTTTAAAATTATTTTTGATAGTATTTCTATTTTTGAGTTAGTAATTTTAAATATTATAAATTTTGACTGATATGAACCTAGATCCAACACCCCAACTGGTGATAGATTATTTAGCATAACTTACTACCAATCTATCTTCTAATCTTAAATCTATGACGTGAATATTTTTGTTATTTAAAAACATGCTTAGATTTTTGAATTGCTTTTCCAAATTATAATTTCCTAATTTTACAATCTTTTTGTCATTCATGATAATATTCCACCTTTGATCATAAATTTGATGTATTTCTTTTATATCAGAAAAAAAAGGGTATTTATTGAATATCGAATAATAAAATATTTTAAAATCTTTTAAATTTTTCACATTTTTTAACTTAATAAGACTTTGAATATTTAAATTATTAGAACTAACCTCACTTTGAAATGAATCGTTCACAATATAAATTTTTTCATTGCTTTGGTAGAAGGCAATAGGTTGATATTCCGTGATACTAATCAAAATAGTATTTGGAAATTTTTTTTTAAACTCCACTTTTTTTACCCAGACATTTTGATATAAAATTTTGTTCAGTTCTTTTTTATCAACAAAAAAAATATTTTTATTCAACATCGAATCAATTGCTTTAGACTTTGTTATTTCATCTAAAAATTTGGTTGAATTTAATTCAACATTTTTAATCTTAAAAAAAAAATTTAAATTTAAATTGTGAAAATTAAAAGTTGTTAATAAAAAAAAAAATAATAACAACCAAACATATAAATATTTTTTAACGATTGATAGAAGCATCTAAAACAATCCAATCAACTAATTTTTCAAAAGAAATTCCAACATATTCTGCAATTTCTGGAACAAGGGAGAGATTTGTCATGCCAGGCTGGGTATTAACTTCTAATAAAAAAATTTTATTATTGTCGGTAATTTTAAAATCTGATCTTGTAATGCCCCTACACAATAAAGATTTATGAGCTTTTAAAGCAATTTGCAAAACTTTTTTATAAATTGTCTTATTAATATTTGCGGGCATGATATGCTCAGTTTTTGATTTGGGATCATATTTTGCATTATAATCATAAAATTTTCTTTTAGGTCTAATTTCTATTGCTCCAATGGGTCTATTTCCCATTACAGCTACCTGGACTTCTTTACCTTCTATAAATTCTTCCTGTAGTAATTTTTTATATTTTTTTAAATTAAATTTAATTTTGGAAAAATTTGACTTCATTAAATTATCGTAAATTAATACGCCTACACTGGAACCTTCATTAATAGGTTTAAGTACAAATTTACTATTTGAAATGCTATTTTGTAGATCAGATAACTTACTAATAATTTTATACTTAGGAGTGCATATATTATTTTTAATAAAATATTTTTTTGATTTAACTTTATCCATTGCCAAAAATGAAGATTTAGGACCAGAATGCGTATAAGGAATTTTTTCTTGCTCAAGGATTGACTGAATAGTTCCATCTTCTCCAAACTGTCCATGTAAAGCATTAAAGGCCAAATCACACTTGTATTTTTTAAAATTTTTTGACTTATAATTTGGATCAACACAAATTACTCGATAATTTAACTTTTTAAGAGCATGTAAGACTGCTTTGCCACTACTTAAACTAACTTTTCTTTCTTTGGAAGGTCCGCCAGATAAAAGAAGGATTTTTTTTTTCATATTATTTTAATTTCAAGTTCTAGTTTGATTCCGCTCTTAGCAAGAACTATATTTTGCGTTTCTTTAATTAATTTTTCAATTTCATCAGAAGATGCGAGACCTGTATTATCTATAAAATTACAGTGGTGTTGTGAAAATTTAGCATTGCCAAAAAAAAGTTTATCACAACCAAATTTTTTTATTAATTGCCAAGCTTTTTCATTATGCTTTATGGGGTTTTTAAAAGTACTGCCTCCAGTCTTTATATTGCTTGGTTGATTTATTCTTTTCTGTTTTTTTAATAAATCAATTTTATTCTTTATTAGGTCAGGGTCTATTTTTTCTGTTTCTTTAAATACTATATCTGTAATTATATATTTTTCATTTAAACTTGATTCTCTATAAGTAAAATTTATATCTTTTCTATCAATAGAAATTTCTTCTCCGGCTAAATCCATAACAAAAATTTCTTTGATAAGGTCAGACATTTCGTTGCCAAAACATCCTGCATTCATAAAAACACCTCCACCTAATGTTCCTGGAATTACTGAAAGGAATTCAAAATTACTAAAGCCTCTTTTTTGGGCAAATTCGGCTACTTTTAATTTTAGAGAAGCGGCGCCTGCAATTATTTTGGAATTAATTTCCTCTATTTTAGAAAAATCTTTTCCAAGTTTAATTACAACACCATCAAAACCTCTGTCTCTAAATAAAATATTAGAACCAGATCCTATAGTAACAAACTTTTTCAAGTTAAAGTTTTTTAGAAAAAACTTTAAATCTTTTTTATTATTTGGTGAAAAAAAATATGCCGATTTTCCACCAATACCGAACCAAGAATTTTTATTTAAAAAATAATCTTGTTTTAATTGATTGTTTAACTTTGAATTTAGATATTCAATGTCTGACTTTTTCATTAGAAAGATTCTTAGATATATTTCTTATCCATTGACTTATACTACCAGCACCCATTGCTATAATAACTTCTTTTTTGCAAATATTATTCTTTAGAAAAGTATTTAAATTTTCTTCATTTCTAACAATTATAACTTCATTTTGAGAATTATAAGAAATTTTTTTTGCAAATTTTTCAAGATCAAACTTTTCTTTTTTTTCACCGGCGGCATAAATTGGACACAAAATTACCAAATCAGATTTTAAAAAACATTTGGTAAATTCTTTGTACAAGGATTTTACACGAGAAAACCTGTGTGGCTGAAAAATAGAAATAATTTTTTGTTTACTAAAATTACTTTTACAAGCCTCGAGAACTGCTGCAATTTCTGTTGGGTGATGAGCATAATCGTCAAAAATTAATTTATTTTTATCTTTAAAAACACAGGTCAATCTTCGCTGAACTCCTAAAAAACTTTCTAATGTTTTTTTTATTTTTTTTATGGAAATTCCTAATGTAATTCCAGCAATTAAGGCTGCTGTTGCATTTAGCACATTGTGCTTTCCTATAAGATTCAATGTAATATTTTTAATAATAAATTTTTTTTTTAGATTTACTTTCAAATCAAAATAAATTTTCATATTTTTACAAACAATATTTTTAGGTATAAAATTTGCTTTGGAGTCAAATCCATAAGTCAAAAAATTATTCTTTAATGATTTTTTTTTAATACTTTTCAAATTAAGATCATCCAGACAAATAATATTTTTTCCGAATAAGGGTGTTCTGTCTAAAAACATGTCAAATTGGTTCTGCAAATTTTTAAAACTTTTATAATAATCCATATGTTCTCGGTCTATATTGCTAGCTATAGCAATAGTATTATTAAATTTTAAAAAGCTACCGTCAGACTCGTCAGCCTCAATTACTGACCAGTCACCTTCACCTAATGTAGCATTAGTTTTCAATGAGTTGATGATACCTCCATTTACAATTGTGGGCTTAAAATTTGCATCTTTAAGAATTGAAGAAACAAGAGATGTTATCGTAGTTTTTCCATGAGAACCTGAAATAACTATATTTTTCTTTAAAGAAATTATGTGCGCTAGCATATCCGCCCTTTTAATAACTAAAATTTTTTTTTTTAAAGCTGCCTTCAGTTCAGCATTACTTTTGTTTATGGCACTTGAAATAACAACAATATTTGCATGATTTATATTTTCTTTTTTGTGTCGATAAAATAATTTTACTTTATTTTTTTTTAAATTAGCTAAATTTTTATTTTTTTTGGATATATCACTACCTTGAACATCATATCCCATTTTTTTTAAAATTATCGCAATTCCACTCATTCCAATTCCACCAATACCAATTAGGTGTATCTTGTCTTTTTTGTTAATATTTAATTGCATAATTATAAATATTGCTTAATTTCTTTTTCAAAAGTTTCTAACACATTTGCTTTATTTAGTAATTTCATATTCTTTATTTTTGTATTTAATTGGTTTTTGTCATTTTTAACAATTTCTCTAAATATTGTTTCAAATGTTTCGGCATTAAATATTTTTTGCTCAAGTATCCAGCAACATCCTTTTTCTTCATAAAACTTAGCGTTGAAATACTGATGATTATCCAATGAAGTTGGCAAAGGTACAGCAATAAATGGCAGGTTTAAAGCTACAAGCTCAGAAACAGTTGAAGATCCTGACCTTACAATTGCTAAATCAGTTTTTTTCATTAAATCAATTATTGTCGGATGAAAATCAAATAATTCAACATTTATATCATTTCCATAAGCAGATTTGATCAAATTTTGATCTTCAGACTTGCATTGATGGAAAATTGTTAAAGGTATTATTTTTTTATTAATTCCTTTTAAAACACTAGCTAGATTTACACCGAAAAATTTTGCTGTCTGACTTCCACCTAAAATCAAAAGTGTTAAGGACTTATTAGACTTTTTTAAAATTTCTTCCTTATCGTAATTTTGAAAAATATCTCTTAATAACTGACCCACATAAACAGTCTTTTTTTGATATTTTTCAGGTAGTTCTTTTTTATTGTCAAAGCCAATAAATAGTTTTTTACAAAAATAATAAAAAAATTTATTTGTTCTCCCTATTATTGCATTTGTTTCATAAATAATAATATTTATTTTTAAAAAATATGCAGCCATCAATACAGGGAATGATGCATATCCCCCTGAGCCAATAATCAATTGTGGTTTTTCCTTTGCTAAAAAAAAAAAAGAATATATCGTAAACATAAATAAGCTTAACAATGAAAATATTTTGGAAAAACCTTTTTGATTATTAGGACTATTTACATTAAAAATTTTTACTTTATTCAAAATTTTGTGGTCAAAATATTTTTTTGCTCTTATATCTGTAACAAATGTTACGTCATATTGTTTATTATTTAAATATTCATATAGACCAATCATTGGAAAAACATGACCAGCGGTCCCTCCTGTGGTCAAAATAATCTTTTTTTTCATAAAATATCTTTTCTGCTTATTGACAAAACTAAACCTAAAGCGATACCTGATCCAATAATAGAGGACCCACCGTAACTAATAAATGGAAATGGCATGCCTGTAGAAGGCAAAATATTTATAGTTACACCAAGATTAATAAATGATTGTATAATTAATAAACTTGAAATCCCCGTTAATGATAATTTGTTAAAGGATTTTTTTGATAAATTAGATAAAGAAAAAATTCTAATTACTAAAAAAATAGTTACCAAAATAATCATTAAAACTGTTACTATCCCATACTCTTCAGCTATTACAGACATAACATAATCAGTGTGCGCTTCTGGAACTTTTTCTTTTAAAATTCCCTCACCAATACCTCTTCCAAAAAAACTTCCTGATTTGATTGCATTAAGAGCTTGTTCAGATTGAAAAGAAATTTCTACTTTGTTAATCCATAAAAAAATTCTGTCAAAAATATAAAAAAACTTATCTCTAAAAAAGAATAAAATTGAAACCATAATAAAAACAATCAGGGAGGATAAAATAGAAATAAAAATCAAACTAATGCCCGATATAAAAATCATTATCATCCATATTGTAATTACTAACAAAGTTTGGCTATAATCTGGTTGAATTAAAAGGAAAAAAGACACCAATATTATAAGCGGGAGTGTAATTAAAAATCTTGTATTGTAAGTGTATTTATCCAGTACTAAAATTGATGCAATTATTAGTATAAAAAAAGGCTTCACAAATTCTACTGGCTGAATTCTAAAATAAAAAATATTTAACCACCTTTTCGAACCTTTTACATCAATACCTAAAAAGGAAACTAAAATTAGCAAAAATGTAAAAAAAATAAAACACGTAATTGCATATATTTTTATTTTTTCATCTTTAATAAATGAAAAAAAAATTAATGCAAAAAAACTTATAATAGAAAAAAAGAAATGCTTATAAAATAAAATATATTTACTGTCATACAATTTTTCAGAAGGAATTGTTGATGTTGAAAGAAAATTAAAAATATTTCCGGATAAAAGCAACGCTAAAGAAAAAAAAAGTATAATTTTATCTATATTTCTCCACCATACAGCCAAACTACTATTATCATAACGTTTAAACATTTTTTATCTTATTTACTAAATTTTTAAAAATTGTGCCGCGATGCTCAAAATTTTTAAATTGATCAAATGATGCAGCTGCAGGGCTTAATAAAATAGTACTATATTTTAAATTCATTTTTTTTGCATCTCTAAAGGACTGTTTAATGGCATTGTTAATGTTTTTGCTAATAGACATATTAAATTTGTTTTTTAATATTCTCTTTAGAATCGTAATTTGTTTTCCAATTAAATAAACTTTTTTAATTTTTTTTTGTACTGCTTGTAAAAAATGAGGAATATCATTCTTTTTTAATAGACCGCCAACAATCCAAAAAATATTATCATAAAATTGCAATGAAAAATTTGCTGACTCAAAATTGGTTGCTTTTGAATCATTTATAAAAGAAATATTATTTATTTTTCTTACAAACTCTTGCCTATGAGGTAATGGCTCAAAGCAATTAAACTGCTTTATAATTATCTTTTCAGATACATTCAAAAATTTTAAAATTTTATAAATAATTGATAAGCTTGGCAAAAAATTGCTTTTATTTAAAAAATAATTTTTCAAACTTAAATTTTTAAGTGATTTAACCTTGCATGTAGTATTTTTAATATTTTTTTTTAAGAATAAAAAATCTTCACTTACATATCCTTTTCCTTTTGGTAACAAAGAGTCAAAAATTTTAAGTTTAATTTTTACATAATTTTGAAATGTTTTATGTCTATTTAAATGATCTGGTGTAATATTTAAAATTGCACTTACATGAGATTTTAAAAATTTTGAATATTCAATTTGATATGATGACAGTTCTAAAACATAAAAATTTTTATATAAATTTTCTTTATGACTTAAAACAGGTTTGCCAAAATTTCCTAAGAGATGAGTGTGTTTATTTTGACTTTTGAGAACATCATATAATAGTTTGCAAAAAGTAGACTTGCCATTAGTTCCGGTAATTAAAATAATTTTATTTTTATTTAAATTGATAGAACTAGTAAAAATATCGATATCTGTAATGATTTTATGAAAGTTTTTTTTAAAAAATTTTTTGTAAACATGTCGATAAATATCTATTCCGGGACTCATTACAATAAAGTCATAATTTTCAGTAGTAAAGTTTTGATCTAAAGTCACTTTAAATTTTTTTTTAGCTGACTGCCTTGACGCTAAACTATCATCCCACAAAGATAATTTTTTTACTTTATTTTGTAATTTTGCAATAGTAGCAAGACCAGAAATTCCAGCTCCATATACTAAAATTTTTTTATTTCTTAAATTTTCAATAGAGACCATTATCTAAGCTTTAAAGTAGATAAGGCTAACAGCACCAGGATTACAGAAATAATCCAAAAACGTATAACAATCGTAGGTTCCTCCCAACCTTTTTTTTCAAAATGATGGTGCAATGGAGCCATTCTAAAAATTCGTTTACCAAATAATTTAAATGACGTTACTTGTATTATAACCGATACAGCCTCTAATACAAAAAGGCCCCCAGCAATCAAAAGTGCAATTTCATGTTTTGTAATTAAACTTACTGTTCCAAGAAAAGAACCTAATGCCAAGGATCCTGTATCACCCATAAAAATTTTTGCAGGTGGAGCATTAAACCATAGAAATCCCAAACTAGCTCCGACCACAGATCCTAAAACAACGCAAACTTCCCCTGTATTTTTAATATAAGTGAGCTTTAAATAATCTGAAAATATTACATTACCCACTAAGTAAGTGATTAAGATAAATGTTAGTGAAACTAAAATTATTGGAACAGTTGCAAGTCCGTCTAATCCATCAGTTAAATTAACTGCATTCGACGATCCAACTATAACAATTAATCCAAAGAGAATATAAAAAGTTCCTAAATCAAAAACTAAATTTTTGTAAAATGGTAAATGTAAAATATTTCTAATATTTTCTGCGGTAGAAATATTAATTAAATAAACAATCATTATTGCAAAAACTACCTGAAGCATAATTTTATATTTTGCTTTAATACCGGATGAATTCTTTTTTTTTATTTTTAAATAATCGTCAAAAAAACCAATTAAAGAAAAGCTAAGAATAGAAAAAATACTAATTAATACATATATATTCTTAATATCAGCCCAAATTACAGAGCTTGTAATAGCAGAAAAAATTATTAGCACACCACCAAATGTAGGTGTTCCACTTTTTTTTATTATATGACTTACAGGACCATCATTTCTGATTGGTTGATCAAAATGCTCTGAAGATTTTAAATAATTAATGAAAAT
>Ga0222713_10004391_pt1 | contig 14148 bp, 12 predicted proteins | sample C33_649DmetaG_FD_165061 | JGI IMG/M metagenome (GOLD analysis project Ga0222713, IMG submission 165061) | Estuarine water microbial communities from San Francisco Bay, California, United States - C33_649D | ecosystem: Environmental > Aquatic > Marine > Unclassified | place: USA: California...
AAGAAGACGGCGTAAATAAAGCCGACGGAAGTGCCATTGTCGCTAACATAGAGTCTGGTTACTTTGATATTGGGGACGGCGATAACATGTTGATGATGCGTCGATTTATCCCTGACTTCAAAGATCAGCAGGGCAATGTGATCGTAAACTTGTATCTCAGGCCCTATCCGCAGGCCACTGCTAGCCCGAGCTCCCTTGATCCTTATACCGTTACGCCGACGACTCAAAAGGTGGACACAAGGGCCCGTGGGCGACAAATCGCGGTTAAACTAAATAGCACCGATGTAGACACGTGGTGGCGATACGGCACCTTGCGCGTTGACATTCAGCCGGACGGGATGCGATGAGTAAAATTGCAAACGTCCGTCTTCCTAACGCCGATGCTAACTTCAGCACTGAGAAGTTCAACCAGCTTGTCCGGTCGCTTGAGCAGGTAATCTTTCAGCTCAACACTTCTTACACCGCAACCCCTGATCAAAACATCGCAGCCGCTATGAACTGGATGGTGGGTTCCAACGCCGCTGGCGGAGGCTTTGCTGGACGTGTTCGTGGCTTCCAAACCAGCGATGGGATCATCCTGCCCTATGGCATGGTTATGGACCAGTCTCAGCACCAAAACCTGAGCACCACGGTTGAAAACATCCTCACCTATGACACGCCGATTTTTGGTAATGGCGTGTCCGTACAGGCGCACGAGGCGTCGTTTACTGGTTACATTGACGATGGAGCGGGTGGCGCGGGTACGATCCTGACCGTCACTGCCGTATCCTCTGGCCCGATCCTTTCCGGCATGACGCTAACTGGCACGGGGATTACTGCGGGCACCCGCATTATTGAACAGATTAGCGGCACGACGGGCAGCACAGGCACCTACACGGTAGACACCGCGCAGCTTGTAGCCAGCACCGCGATCCAAGGATCACGTGCCTCGAAGCTGAGGTTTGATTACCACGGTCAGTACCTGATCACAGTGAGTTGTCAGGTCGTGAACACAGACAACGCTGCCCACAGCTTTGAACTGTGGGCCAAGGACACGGGTGTGAACTACCCCCTGTCGAATACCCGCTTTGACGTGCCCTCTCGCAAGAGCGCCTCTGCATACGGGTACGTGGTGGCTAACGTCTCAGGCATTTTCACAGTACGGGACCCCGCCAACAATTACTTGGAAATGGCGTGGTGGTCAGATAGCACATCTGTATACTCAGAGGCGGACGTAGCGGGTACTTCTCCCACCAGACCCGCGATCCCTTCGGTGATCCTGACAGCAGCCTTCCTCTCAAAGGAGTATACCTAATGGCGGTCAAATACCTGCGTAAGTACCTGACGCCTTCGGCGGCCACTCAGACGGCCATCTATACGGTGCCTGCGGCGAATACGGCCTTGGTAAGCTCCTTGCGGATCACGAATCCCGGCAGTGGCAGCGCGACCATTAACGTAGCTATTTTCCCTCTTGGCGGAGCGACCGCTTACCAGTTCATCGAAGACGCACCTTTGCCGGTAGATTCGACGATGGACGCTTTTTCGGGGGTGACCGCTGTGATGGAAGCCACAGATGTCTTGAAGGTGACAAGTTCCCGCGCGGATACAGACTTTTACTTGTCTTACATGGAAGTGGACAGAAACTGATAAAAGCTTGATAATTGGGTACTTTCACGCTTTCCCGGCGTGCGGCCCAATGAGGCCTTAACAATCAAAGGTATATGTAACATGGCAGACGCGATGCCGGGAATGGCGGGACTCCCCCCTGAAGCCGCCGAGATAACCCCAGAGAGCCTTGCAGCTTTCGAGGAAATGCGAAAAAGCGTTTCCTCGTCCCAATTTTCCGAAGACCTTCTTGGTACGGCCGCCGAAGCTGATCCGCGTGCCGTGGCTGAATTCAAGGCTGAGTTGCGAGAGCTAGACCTCCCTCCTGAAGCGCTTGACATGCTGAATCGGATGGTGGACGAGATTCTGGCGGCCCCTGACCGTTACCTTGAAATCCGTGCTCGCTACCTCGCTGAAGGCGTCGATGAAGAGCTTCTTCCCCCAGCATTTGACGGAGAGTTCTTTGCCGCTCTCAATCTGGCGGTTGATGAGATTCGTGCTGGCGGGGGAAGGCCAATGGTCCCCGAGACCTTTGCTAAGGGAGGCATAGCCTCTCTCAAGCCTCTAGCAGCCGCTATGGCGCAGCAGGGGCGCAACGGCGACACCATGCTGGCCCACATAACTCCCCAAGAAGCACAACTTCTGCGCCGTATGGGGGGCAGTGGTAGTATCAATCCGATGACGGGGCTTCCTGAGTTCTTCTCATTGAAGAAGATGTTCAAAAAAATTGGGAAGGCAATTAAAAAATTCACCAGCTCCACGGTAGGAAGGATCGTCACTGCAGTAGCGCTTGGCTTTTTTGTCGGTCCGGCTGCAGCCTCGATGCTTGGCGTCAGTTCGGCCGCTGGTGTTGCAGCCGTCTCTGGTTTCGTAGGTGGAGCAGGCTCCACGTTGGCAGCCGGTGGAAATCTTAAAGATGCTCTGAAGGCGGGCGCTATCGGTGGTCTTTCGGCTGGCGCTATGGCTGGCGCATTTGGCGGAGCTCAGGCCTTTGAGGCAGGAAGCTATACAGGTGCCACCACCATTTCTGGCCAAGTTCAAAAGGCCAAGGACTTTTTCACCGGTGCCGGCAAAGAAGCAGCTTTACCCGACATGGGAGCTGCGCCTGCTGCACAGGGAGCAACAGAAACAGCCGCGCAGGCCGTTAGCACCCCTTCCATGATGGGCCCTCCTGCGCCCTTTGAAGGCTGGACACAGGGCCAAGGGGGCACCTTCTTCCCTCCGGGAGAGCCCACAGGCGCCATAGGCGCTGCCCCAACAGCAGGGCAGAAACTGGCCAGCGCGGTTGGAATGCCATCTGGCACTTCAGCACAGTTCGCCAATGCTTCCCCTGCAAGTTCACAAGGCATTTTCTCTCGTGCGAAGGAAGCGGTTTTGGACAAAATTAGCCCTAGCAGAATTGCAGAGGCAGGCAAAACGGCGGCAGACAAAGCCTATGACAAAACCTTTGCCCAGTATGGTGGGGACGCTCTTGTGCCGGGCTCAAACGCCTATGCCACGGCGGTGAAGGCAGCGAATGAGGCCGCCGCTAAGGCCATGCCTAGCTTCTTCCGCCAATATGGGCCGATGGCGCTGACCGGTTTAGGTGTGATGGGCCTCGCTGGGGGCTTCAAGAAAGAAGAAGAAGAAGTGCCCGCCGGGTGGGAGAACTTTGCTTCAGGCATCAGCCCCGGCCAGCAGCTTTTGAGCCAAAACCCCAGCCAGTATGGGCTGCAATTTGGCGGTGTTCAAACAACAGCAGTGCCCTCGATGTACAGCGGCTATGGCGGTGTTCGGAGAGCCAAGGGAAGCCCGGCGCATGGTGAAACCAAGTTTCCCCGAAAGAACGGGCACATTTCTGGTCCGGGCACTGGCACCTCTGACGACATCCCGGCAATGCTGTCTGACGGCGAATTTGTTTTCACCGCCAAAGCGGTACGGGGCATGGGCAATGGATCACGGCGTCTTGGGGCCAAGAAGATGTATGCCCTGATGAAGAAACTGGAGGGCCACAAGAATGGCTGATATATCAACACAAACACAAATAGTCCGTGAAGCGCCGGAAATTGAGGCCTACAAGTTAGGGCTCATTCAAGAGGCACAACGCCTGTATAACCAGCCCATGAATATCCCGGCTGTTGAGGCTGCGGGGCTCTCTCCTACTGAGCAACAGGCGATTGATTTTGGAAAACAAGGCGTCGGTGCCTTTGAGCCTTACCTTCAGGCCGGGTCTCAGGGCGTAACGCAGGGGATGGACCTTGCTCAACGCGGCGCTCTTGCCGCTGGTGCTGTGCAAACCGCGCCACAGTTCCAAGAGGCGCAAAATGTCCTTGGAAGAGGCGTATCTCTAACGGAAAGTGTTCAAACCGCGCCACAGTTTCAGGCCGCACAAAACATAACCGGACAGGGAATTGGTGCCTTGGGTGCAGGCGTCCAAGGCCTAATGGGCTCTGCTCAGGGCTATGACCCACGTTCAGCCTTTGCATTTATGAACCCGTATCAACAAGCAGTGACGCAAAATGCTCTGGGTGAGATGCGTCGGCAGGCTGATATTGCTGGGACCGGTGCGGCTGCTCAAGCCGTTCGTGCCGGCGCATTCGGCGGCACTCGTGAGGGTGTTCAGCGTGCTGAAACAGAGCGCGGCATTCAAGATTTGATGCAACAAAGAATCATGCAAGACTATGCTCAAAACTACGTGCAAGCACAGCAGGCCGCGCAGCAGGCATTTGAGGCTCAACAGGGACGCCAGCTTGCAGCAAGTCAAGCGCTTGGGCAGTCCGGGATGCAATATGGCCAGCTCGGGCAGAACATTGGTGCCCTCACCGGCCAACAGGCCAGCATTGATCTGCAGCGTGCTCAACAATTAGCAGCAATGGGTCAGGGTATTGGCGCCCTTACCGGTCAGCAGGCCGGTATCGATCTGTCCAAAGCAGCAACGCTGGGCGCTCTGGGGTCCCAAATTGGGACTATGGGAACGCAGTATGCTGGCCTTGGTGAAGCGGCCCAGCGCCTTGGTGCCGCCGATACGTCACTGCTTGCTGGCCTTGGTGGTCTGGAGCGACAAAATCAACAGGCACAACTCGACGCCATGAGAGCAACGCAACTTCAGGAAACGATGGCCCCCTATCAACAGTTAGGTTTCGTCTCAGACATATTCAGGGGCGCACCTACTACACAGATGTCACTGACTTCGCAGAGTGCTCCCAGCGTAAGTCCACTTCAATCTGCGGTTGGCCTTGGTATTGCTGGACTCTCAACGGCCGCTGGCGCAAAAACAGCAGGACTTTTTTAAGGGCTTTTCAAAATGAAGAAACAGAAAAAGATGCAAGTGGTCGAGGACGACGAGATCGAGAACGTCGGCATCATGCAGGGCTTCATGGATGACCTCGATGGCATGATGGCTGAAATAGACGAGGAGATGATGGCATCAGAACAAGACGAGACTGCTCGCTTGATGGGGCGCACTCCTGACTCGCCTGAGGTATTAATGAACAACCTCCGTGGCGACTATCGATCAATCGATGCGCGTCGTGAAGAGCTTGCTGATCTTGTCGGCTATAACAGCGCGGCTGAAACACCAGACGAGGTGTTGGCGCTTCTGCAGCCGGTATTAGCTCAACAGGGCGTAGCCGCTCTCCCTGCCCTTTCGCCACCTCCAGTGGGTCAACCGCCGCTGGCTTCTACACCACCGGGACCTCCCGGTGGTGTAGCTTCTTTGCCAACGGACCAAGGGCCAATGCCTCCAGCTATGCCTCCAGCTATGCCGCCTATGGGCATGGCAGATGGCGGAATTGTGGAGCGCTTCATGGAGGCTGACAAACGAACTCGAGCCCGTCGTGCAGCAGAGCAGGAGGCGAGAATAGCTCGCGGCAGAAAAGTGAGCGACTACATCCCTTACCCCGGAAATGTTTACCCGGCGCTTGAAAACATCGTGACCGACGTGCCGAAGGGCATCGCTTCACTTGTGCGCGGCGAGAAAACAGAGGCCCCACAGGGAGCCCTGCTGACTGAGGCAGAGCAGTACCTGCAAGCAAAAGCCATTCTTTCCAACCCTGACTCGTCTGATCGAGAGAGAGCATTTGCACAAGCGACCGTGTCATCGTTGCGCCCAACAAGTCAGGGCGGCAACATGGACAACCAGACTTTTGCTGAAATGCTGCAACAGATAGACAAAATTGCAGCAGCTAAGGCACCTGTTCAAAATTTTCAAGACGGTAGCGATGAGGCGGGCGTTACCTCTGTTGGATCATACTCGCCAGAGACAATTGCTGAAGCAAACAGGCAAATACTGGAATTACTAAGGGGAAGACCATCAGCTTCTACGGTTGATGTCATGGCAAGAACCCGTGAACTAGCGCCCCAGTACGCAGAGCTTCTGGGCACCGGCGATAAAAACGCTGCTCGCAGCCAGATGTTATTTGACATAGCCCAAGGGGCACTGCGGTTTGCTGGTAATGTAGGTTCTCAGGGCCAGCCATTGAGAGGTTCTTTCGCAGCGCGCTTGGCGGGAGCAACAGAAGGATTGCCAGCACAAGTTGGCGCTCGTGTTGCTGAAATGCGAAAGGGAGAGCAAGCAGCACGGCTCGCGGCTCTTCAAGCTGCTCAAGGCGAACAGCAGGCAGCAGTTGCTGCAAACACCGCTGATGTTGAGCGCAGACAACAGCTTCTCAAAGAGATTGCCAAGCAGAAACCGGGTAAAAGCTATCGGTTTTTGACTGATGAAGAAAAACGACAGCTTCCTGAGGCAGACAGGCCTTTGCCTTGGCAAATAGAAGAAACTACTGGAGAGTTAAGTCTGCAGGGGGGAAGACCTCCCTCAGATAAGCCGTTGGTAGATATGGGAGAAAACACACTTGAGAAAGTGGGCGTGACTGAGTTAGCACAAGGCCTGACCAACCAGTACAACGCGGCATTGGCCGCTGCAGGTAATATTCGTAAGATCGACGAGACCATAAAACTGCTTGCTGAAGGTAATGTAGACAGCGGATTCGGTGCGGAGTTCCGTCAAAACATACGAAGAATTCAAACACTATTTTCCGACGATCCTACACTGATTGATAGGCTTAGTGACACCGAGCTACTTAACTCTGCGTTAGGTAAGGAAGTATTTGGCGCGATCACTGCATTAGGCGTAGGCGCTAGAGGCTTGGATACTCCGGCAGAAAGAGAGTTCCTCAGAGAAGTTGTCGCGGGTAGAATCCAGCTAACTAAAGAAACTTTGATGGAAATGGCGAGAATCCGACGTAGGGCAGAAGAAAACAGTATCATGCTCTGGAACGAGACGTTGGCTTCTGGACGCGCTGACCCTCTGATTGAGGTTTCTCGTGGCATGTTGCCAGATGAACCACTTCCTATTCCTGTTGATCCCTCAATGGGAAAAAGAGATGAGCCCTCTGATGTTCGTTCTCGAGTTAATCAACTGTTAGGTAGGGGTTAGGTAGGTAAAAATGGCAGAAGAAAACAAGACAGGTTCTTCAACACCAAAGCCCATTACCTCTGACGAGATTGGGCAATGGTTACTGGATAACGCTGAACAAAAAGGCAGTGACGACTTCAACATAATGGTTTCGGAGTACGACCGTCTTGTGGCTGCAGAAGAGGCGGCCGCTATGCCAACTCCTCTATCTACTGCGCCTGAGGGCGAAAAGATGGGTTTCTTTGAAGGTATTGGCGAGGCGATTACTGGCGAACGACGGGCCACGGACCTGACGCGCACGCTGCCTTCTTATCAGCAAATGCCTGAGTTCGATAAGGTCTTCTCTATGCCTGTGTTCAAAACAGCCGTCGGCACCATCATGGGCTCCCCTGCGGAAATGGCACAGGTCATTAAAACGCAGTTTCCTGAGGTTAGAGTCCGGTTTGATGAGAAGGGCAATCCTATCCTTAGGTCAGGTATTAACGATCAAGAGTATGTGATCGAGCCCGGCATGGAGTTTTCTGATGTACCTAGAGCCGGTGCGGCAGCGGCTATGTTTGCCTTGACTAAAGGACGTGGCCTTTTAGGTACCGTGGCTCAAGGAGCAGGAACGCAGGCTGCTTATGAGGGGGTCCAGACAGGCCTTGGCGGCGATTTTGGCGTGGCTGAAACCGTTACTGCGGGAATTGTCCCTGCAGCGTTCTATACCTTGGGGTCTTCTTTTAGAGCGCTCAGGCCTTACTTCCAAAATGTTTTTCCACGCCTGTTTGAATCTGCAAAAACCCCTGCATCTAAGATAGCTAACCCTAACCTTACCGGTGAAGAAACAGCCGAACTTGCTCGTAGAGCGGCCAATGGTAATAGCGCCGCTATGCGACTGTTAGCAGAAGATGCGGCCCCTGATGCTGCCACGATTGCAGCAGCAGAACGACTTGGTATTGCACAATACCTGCAGCCGGACCACGTTACCACTAGCCAGATATTCCGCCAGCTTGCTCAACTGGCCAAGTCTCAGACCGGTTCGTCTACACATGCGGCGGAGATACAGGGGTTACAAAGAGTAGGCGATCGCGCATTCCAACTGATTGATGATCTCGGCGGCACTGAGGACCTGAGCACGCTTAATGCGACGTTAAGAAAAAGAATGTCAGGACTTCGTGATGAGTTAAACGCAAAAGCAGAACAGGCTTGGAATACCTTACGAGCCCTAGTTAGACCTTCAACTCCAACTAACGCCAATAACGTGCTTTCTTTTATCGACAACAGGGTTGTTAATGAGTTAGGAAAAGAGTCAGAACTATCTGCTCTAGAAAAAAGAATTGTAGCAGCTTTACGCCCAGAGGAAGATGGCACGCTCCCATTTTATGGTTTAGTAGATAACTACCGACGTGAAGTTGGTCGTGCTTTAAATGGACTAGGAGAGTATGCGAAAGAAGACGATGGTCTTTTAAAGCAACTATATCGCGCACTTTCTGCAGATATCAGAGAAACGACTGAAGCAATAAATCCAGAGGCAGCCGATGCCTTTGATCTGGCGCGTAGGACCTCTCAATTACAAATAGCGCTTCAAAACGACATAGTTTCTTTGTTCGGCAGAGAACTTAATATGTCGATGGTCAGCAGTCTTACCGAAGCCATGAAAGTGCTGACAAAAGGCGATGCCGATACTCTTGTACGATTGATCAACACCATTCCTAAAGACATGCGTAGTGAGGTGGTCGCCTCCGGCGTGACGACAGCGTTCGGTAGAGCGACCCAGAATGGCCAGTTAAACTTTAACACTTATATGATATGGTATGAGAGTCTTCTCCGCCACCGCACTGCATATAAGACGGTGATGACAAACCTGCCTCAGGGTGCTCAAAAGCAACTGTCGGATCTTTACCGTGTATCTCGCGGCGTAGCTATGGCCACGCGAGAACAGATCCGCACAGGTAAGGCGCTGCAGGACGGCATGCGTAACGCCGACACCGTATTGCAAAGACTTTACGGCGTGGCCCAGAGGGCCGCAGTTGGTGTCCCCATTGAGGCAGCAGCTAGCGCTCTTGGCTTTCCGGGGATGGGAGTAGCATCTGGTGTGACTTCAGCACTCGTTGCTCGAGGAACAAAGCCTTCAGCAATTAAAGCCGTAGACGACATGCTGGTTTCCACTCAGTTCATACAGATGTTAGCTGATGTGGGAACCGCGAACGAAGTCGAGGCAGCACGCAAACTGGCACAATCGTCCGCCTTCCGTCGCCTTGCTTCAGCAATTCAGTTACCGCTAACCGATGCGGAGAAGTTTATACTGTCGATATTCCAAGGCGGAGCCCAAACAAACGTACCAGAGGAAGCCCCAGTGGAAGAGCCTGTGTCTCCCCCGCAAGCTCGTGTCCAGCCGCCAGCTCCACAGACACGCGGCGTACCGGGGATGGGCCCAGCACAGGGACCCGCTTTGCCCGGACCTCAGGGGGCGCCTGCACCTGCACCGGCTCCCGCTGCACCCGCCGTGGCCCAAGGACCTGCAGCACCGTCTAGCCGGGAGATGCTACAGGACCTGTTCCCCTTCGACGCTACCCTCAAGGCTGGGTAGCAACGGATTCACCACTGCTGACCGCAAGATGCCATAGACGGCTTGGAAGCCTCGACCGTGAGCCCTCTGGTAGTGCTTCTTGAGCCATCTGCAAATGGGTCCTTTAGTGTACTGCACGTGGTGAGCCACCTCGTGAGCGACGGTCATCCATAGTGCTTGCTCTAGGTTCTCGCACCACCGACCCCCGATCACGGGGCATTCATTGAATGCCTTGTACTCGTGCTGGAAGTGCCTTCCGTTTTTATGCTGCCAATACGACAGGTTGATTTGAATATCGTCTCGGCCACCATAAGTGGCATTGCACCAGTTTTTGTCCACCACCCGAGTTAATTTGACCGCGCGGTCAACATCTTGCTTGCTGATGTTGAGCTCATAGTTCTTCTTTTTCAATTCGGTCATGCACTTCCGAACCATCTTTTTTACTAATTGAACTTGGTTCATTGCTGTCTCCTGTATTTTTATAGATTCTTGAGCTTGGCATTCTTTGGCAGTCGCTTCCTGCCGAGAGTCGGCGAGTAGAAGTACAGCCATTTGTTCCCTTCTTTGTATATCCACCCGCTGGTGAAACCATACTCACTGTGATAAGTCACGGGCCTGAACCCGCGATTGCGTACCTTTCTGACGCTTGGGTTATCGATGAACCACTCTGACTTCTTCATTTCTTTCTCCTGTATAGATGAATGATTACACGCACATTATATCAAATGGGTTTTTCAAAAATTGAAGTTAGTAGAAAAACGGACATTTCACTGGGCTGCAGCCCAGTGTTCATGCGGGAAAAGTGGCTTGAAAAAAAAGCTTGACACTGTAAATAGCAGTGTTTGCCGAATCAAAAAAGGCGTTTTAGTAGGCTACAGCCCAGTATTTATGCGGGTAAAATATTTTTTAAAAACTTAACTTTGCGTTTTATAATACTGGTCAACGCGGCGCATCCATGTGTCCTTATATTGCTGGAACTCGCGTCCAGCCGTAGAGAACTCCGCCGTCGTCCCATCGCGAACGGCCATAAGAACAACCGCGTTGTCGATATTAGTGCCGTGCAATAGATCATGCGCCAGCGCGTATGCTGCAAGCTGGCAGAAGTAGTCCTCGATCCACTCTCGCTTTTTCGGTTTGTTTGATTGTTTGAAATCCACAATGGCAGGCTTGCCTCGGTAGACCGCGACTAAGTCAGTCGTGCCTGCATACCTCTCCGGGTAATACAGCATAACCTCGCTGCCCCATATCTCGTCGATGTTTCTGAAGAACGCATCCACCAGCCTGTAGCCCATCTCGTAGCCTTTCACCATTTGCCAATTCGTCGGCCGAGGCAAATCACGATAAGCGATCATTCGTTCAATTACATTGTGCATGTGCGTTCCGACAGTGGCCGCTTCATTCTTAATGCGGTCAGCCTCTTCTTCACCGACGCGCTTGACCCACGCATCGAGGGTGTCCCTATCTTTTTTAGTCGCAGAGAGAATCGTCGTCACGCTGGGCAGCTTCTGCTCGCCGTATACGTAGCGTCTACCTTCTGGCAAATCCTGACGGACGAGGCTTTCGTACTTGAACTTTTTCCTAATCGGGATCAGATCAACCATGACTTAAGCTCCTCTCCGAGCACTTGATTTGCAATGTCTATTTTACCCCGCAGCGCCTTGACTATCTTCTCATCCACGGTGCCGGGTGACATCAGGTCAACATACGTCACCGACCGAGTCTGGCCTATGCGATGCGCCCGGTCCTCAGACTGCAGTCGAATCTCGAGATCGAAGCTATTGCTGTAATACACCACCGTGTCGGCCGCCGTCAGTGTCAGGCCGTAGCCACCGGTGCGAGGGTTGCCAACGAAGAACCGCAGCTCACTGTCCGGGTCTTGAAAATCACGGACCACGCGCCTGCGTTCATCATCGTCAGTGTCCCCATAATACGTGCCGACTGCCGCCATCCCATACTCTTTTTGCAGCGCCAGCTTGATCGACTCGATGTCATGGCGGTAGTTAGCCCAGATGATCACCTTGTCAGAGGCCTCTTCAATCACTGCCAGCAGCTCTTCGATGCGGTGATTTGGAATCTCAACGATTCTGTCATCGTCCAGCTTGACGTGGCCGCAAACGATTTGGTGCAGCCGCATGAGCTGAGTGAGGGCATTGACCGTGGTCACCATGCCTCCCTTGAGCAGCGCCAGCGCCTTTGTCTTCATATCCTGATATGCAACTACCTGCTCCTTAGTAAGTTGCACCTCGCGCTTCATATACACCTTGTCGGGCAGATCAAGGCATTCTTCTTTGCGGATGCGGTAGGAGAACTTGTCGAGCTTTTCTTTCAGCTCATCCAGCCGCCGATAGCCCACCACCTTCTTGAAGCTGTGGCTGCCCATGTGCTTTTCTACCAGCACGGCGTAGCGGGCTCTAAACGCGTAGTAGCTTGTTGCATCAAGACAGTCGGGCCCAAGGAAGTCGCATTGCTGAAACAAATCGAGCGGCGAACGAGTAATCGGGGACCCTGTCATGATGCGCTTGAACCGCGCCTCACGGCCCACCCTGACAGCATTCTTCGCACGCAGCGCGGTTGGGGTCTTAATTGAGGTGCTCTCGTCAATGGCCATAAAGCAGCGGGTGCTTCGCACAAAGCGGCCCGCGTAGTCGCAGCCCTTTGCCGTGCTCAAGGCCTCGATGTTCATGACTAGTATTTTAAAATCATCGCTTACCTCCCACAGGGTGTCGAGCTCTGCCTTTTCCGCCTTTTTAGGCTTCGGCGTCCACAGAGCGGTGCGGTGAATGACGTGGTCAGGCAGGTGCTTCGGCAGCTCGAGGTCAACCCAGTTTCGGTACACGCCCTTAGGCGCAATAATCAGGGCGCTATTGATCTCGCCACGATCGTAGAGCATCGCCATGTTGTTGATTACCATGAAGCTCTTCCCGGTGCCCATATCGGCGAAGAGAGCCGCTACTGGGCGGCGCCAGAAGCTCTCAAGATACGATCGTTGGTGATCATAGGGCTTGTTTTTAAAACGATAGCGATCAATCCACATTTTTTCCATTTTATTTTCCTTTCTGCTTTCTAGTTATAGTTGCAATGGCAACAGGAGGGAGTGTACCATACGGGTTCGCGTTTTTAATTAGAAAGGAGAAATAAATGCCAAATGTCTTTGTCGTCTCTGAAACCGGGAAGCACAATATCGCTCCGGCGCTGGAGTACGGTGAAATAGTGATAGTCCTCCCGCCATCACAGGCGCAAGTCGTATTCAGCAGCGGCCCGACCGTCCAGAGGGTAAAACGAGCCCTCGAGGACTTCGACGATAACGACTACCTGTTATTTATTGGCGATCCCACAGCCATCGCAATCATGGCTACCGTTGCCGCGTCTAAAAATGGTGGGCGCTATAAATGTTTGAAATGGGATAAGCAAGAGCGGCGCTACATCCCGATTCAAATTGACCTTTTTCAGCGGGGAGATAAAAACGATGATTGATTTTGAAAAAGACGCGCAGGCATTGAAAATCGCGGATGAGGAAATCAGCGGCATCAGCGAGCTGGCAAGAAAGGCTAAAGCTTTGCAAGTCGAGGTCGATGACCTCGAGGAATCGCTCAAGGAGAGAAAGGAGCAGGTGCGGAAATTGACCGAAGAGGCAATACCAGAGGCGCTAGCGCAGCTCGGCATGAAGGGCTTCGTGATGGATGACGGCTCGAAGATTGAGGTGCGGCCGTTTTATTCGGCCTCGATCCCTGCAGCGCGACGAGCCGAGGCCTTTGAATGGCTGCGCGAACACGGAATGGATGACATCATCAAGAACACCGTCAGCGTCCGCTTTGGGCGTGGCGAAGACGAGCTGTGCTCTCGTCTGCTGGAAATTCTCGGAACGCAAGGCTACCCGGCCGAGCAGGCAGAGAAGATTGAGCCCATGACCCTCAAGGCATGGGTGAAGGAGCAAGTTGAGCGGGGAAATGAATTCCCAACCGAGCTCTTTGGCGCGTATATCGGCCAGAAAGCAACAATAAAATCTTAAAACGAAACAAGGATCATTGAAAATGAGCAAAGAAATAGCAGAAAAGAAGACCGCGCTGGCCATCGTTAGTAGCTTTGAAGAGGACGCATCGGCGGGCGGTTTTGCCGGCATGAGTCAGGAAGACCTTGCGCTTCCGTTTCTGAAAATCCTAACGAACATGTCGCCCGAGATTGGCGAAGTAGACGGCGCATCGCCGGGCATGCTGTATAACAGCGTGACGGGCGAGCTGTACGACGGTAAGCAGGGTGTTGTTGTCATACCTTGCGCCTATGTACGTCAGTACATCGAATGGTCGCCTCGCGGCTCTGGCAGCGGCGCACCGGTTGCAATTCATCCAGCAACAAGTGACATTCTCACTCGCACACATCGCGAGCCGGGTGAAAGCAAGGACTATCTCGACAATGGTAACTACATCGAGAACACCGCCAATCATTACGTCATGGTTATCGACAAGCAGGGCGTACCGAGCCCCGCGTTAATTGTCATGAAATCCACGCAGCTCAAGAAGAGCCGCAAGTGGAACAGCATGATGATGAGTGTGAAGCTGCAGGGGGCAAATGGCCTCTACACGCCTCCTATGTTCAGTCAACAGTATCGACTCACCGTTGC
>Ga0222713_10004394_pt1 | contig 14140 bp, 16 predicted proteins | sample C33_649DmetaG_FD_165061 | JGI IMG/M metagenome (GOLD analysis project Ga0222713, IMG submission 165061) | Estuarine water microbial communities from San Francisco Bay, California, United States - C33_649D | ecosystem: Environmental > Aquatic > Marine > Unclassified | place: USA: California...
CGCCGCTCGCGGTGTGCCCTCGGTGCTCCTCGACACGCCGGTGGCCCGCGAGGTGTATGGCGACGGCGCCATCCGCGTGCCGTGCTCGGCGCCGGCCGTGGCCTCCGCACTGACGTCTCTGCTCACGGATCCAGTCGCACACGCGGCGGCCGCAGCCGCCGCACGGGAGGGTCTGACCCGCTATACCTGGCGTCAGACGGGTGACGTCCTGCGCATCGCACTGGAAGAGGCGGCGAGGACAGGACGATGACGCCCCTCGACATCATCATCGTCAACTACAACACCGTCGACGATCTGCGCGCGTGTCTGCGGTCGCTGGACGATGCCCCCCCGGCGCGCCCCCATCACATCTGCGTCGTGGACAACGCGTCGAGGGATGGCAGCGTGACCGCGGTCCACCGCGAGTTCCCCGATGTGGAGGTGGTGGCGCTGGCGACAAACGTCGGCTTCGCCGCCGCGAACAATGTCGGCATCCGTCGCACTTCGGCGCCGCTGGTCCTGCTGCTGAACTCCGATACGGTCGTGCCGGCCGGCGCGCTCGACACGCTCGTCGCGCGACTCGAAGCCACCGGGGCCGCCGCCGCCGGGCCCCGTCTTGTGGACGATCACGGACGTCCCGAGGTGTCCTGGGGCCCCATGTTGTCGCCGGCCGCCGAAGCACGTCAGGCCCTGCGGGTCCGGCTGGCCCGCAGCGGCCACCCCTGGGCGCAGCGACGAGTGGCGCGCTGGACGACACAGGAGCGCTGGGTGGATTGGGTCACCGGCGCCTGCCTGCTTGTCCGTCGCGAGGCCGCCCTCGCCGCGGGTCTGCTCGACGAACGGTATTTCATGTATGAGGAAGACGTGGACTTCTGCGCCGCGCTGCGGGCCCGCCGCGGCCGCGTGCTGTTCACCCCCGCGGCTCAGGTCGTCCATCGCCGCGGTCGGTCGTTTGCCGTCGCGGGCACCCGGCCCTCACCGCTCTATGACCGCAGCCACGTGGCGTTCTACGAGAAACACCACCCCGTCTGGGCGCCGGTCCTGCGGGCGTGGCTGCGTCTGCGTGGACGGGGCGGACACTCCGGCGAGGCAGGATAAGATCCTCCGGTGCCGGCCCGCATTGCCATCGATGCCCGAAAACTGCATGACTACGGCATCGGCACGTACGTGCGCAACCTGGTCCAGGAATTTGCCCGCCGCCCCACCGACGATACCTACATCCTGATCTGCCGGCCCGAAGATGCCGACTTTGTCCGTCAGCTCGGCCCCCAATTCGAACCGTGGCCGGACACCTCGGCGAACTATTCCGTCCGCGAACAACTGACGGTACCGCTCGACCTTCGGCGTACCCGCGTCGATCTCTTTCACGCGCCGCACTACGTGGTGTCGCCGCTGATCTCCTGCCCGGTGGTGGTGACGATCCACGACTGCATTCACCTGCGTTTTCCGCAGTACCTCCCGAACCGGATCGCGTACGTGTACGCGCGGACCTTCATGACCATCGGCGCCCGGCGGGCCCGGAAGATCATCACGGTGTCCCAGGCGTCCAAGGACGACATCCAGCACTACCTGGGCGCACCGGCGTCAAAAATCGAAGTCATCCATAATGGCCTCGATGCGCGGTATCTCACGCCGCCAAGCGACGACGCGGTGGCGGGCGTGCGGGACCGGTTTCTGCTGACCGCGCCGTTCATCCTCTACGCCGGCAACATCAAACCGCACAAAAACGTCGAGCGCCTCATCGAGGCCTATGCCCTGCTGCGGCGTGATGGCCATCAGGATCTCAGGCTGCTGATCATCGGCGACGAGCTGTCGAAGTACCCCGGCATCCGCCGGCTGGTGCATCGCCATCACCTTCATTCCCACGTGCGCTTCCTCGGATTTGTCCCGGACGCCACGCTGGCGGCGCTCTACAAACTCGCGTCCCTGTTCGTCTTTCCGTCACTCTTCGAAGGCTTCGGGTTCCCGCCCCTGGAGGCGATGGCCAGCGGCACACCGGTTATTGCGTCCAACGTGTCCTCGTTGCCGGAAGTCGTGGGCGACGCGGCCGTATTGGTCGACCCGCGCGATCCGTCCGCGATTGCCGCCGCGATGGCGCGAGTCCTCGGCGAGACCACGCTGCGCCGTGATCTGATCGCGCGCGGCTACGCCCGGGCGCGCACATTCTCCTGGACGGAGGCTGCGGCGCGAACGCGCGAGGTGTATCACTCGGTGCTCCATGGCTGACGCGTGGGAGGGGCGACGCGTTGTCCTCGTGCACGACTGGCTGACCGGCATGCGCGGCGGCGAGAAAGTGCTGGCGTCGCTGTGCCGGCTGTTCCCGGAGGCGGACCTGCTGACGCTCGTGCACGAACGCGGATCCGTATCGGCGCAGATTACCAACCGGCGGGTCCGGACCTCGTGGGTCCAGCGTCTGCCGTTCCCGGCGCGTCTCTATCGCCACTATCTGCCGCTGTTTCCGCTCGCGATCGAACACTTCGACCTGGATGATGCCGACCTCGTGATTTCCACGAGTCACTGCGCGGCCAAGGCGGTTGTGCCCACCGGGCGCGCGGTGCATCTCTGCTACAGCCATTCGCCGATGCGCTACGCCTGGGATCAGTTCGACGCCTATTTCGGGGTGCCGCGGATCGGCCGGTTCGGGAATGCCGCTGTCCGGCGCGTGATGGCCGGCCTGGCGCGATGGGATCGGGACACCGCCCCGCGTGTGCATCGCTTCCTGGCGAACTCCGCACACGTTGCGGGCCGGATCGCCCGGTACTATAATCGGGTGGCTACCGTCCTCCATCCGCCGGTGGACACGGAGTATTTCACTCCGGGAACAGCCGGGCCTGGGGCGTATTTCCTCGTGGTATCCGCCCTGGTCCCGTATAAACGCATCGACACGGCGATTCGTGCCGCGGCCATGCTGGGAGCGCCATTGAAGATCATCGGAACCGGTCCTGACGCCGAGCGCCTGCACGCCCTCGCCGGGTCCGATGTCGAATTCCTGGGGCACGTCGACGCCCACACGCTGCGCGAGGCCTATCGCGGCGCGCGCGCGGCGCTGCTGCCGGGCGAAGAAGACTTCGGCATTGCGCCGGTCGAAGCCCAGGCCTGTGGCCGCCCGGTCGTGGCCCTCGCCCGCGGCGGGGCTCTGGAAACGGTCGCCCACGGCGTGTCGGGGTTCCTCGTGGAGGACGACACGCCCGAAGCCTTCGCCGACGCGATGGCCCGCGTGGACGCGTTGCCGCTCACGCCCGCCGAGCGGCGCTCCCGCGCAGCCGCCTTCAGTGTGGCGCACTTCGAAGCGGGCCTTGGCGCCCGGATTGCCGAAACACTGGCCGCCCCTGCCGCATGGTGAAACGTTTCAGCCGGGTGTTCGTGCTGCTGCACGTCGTGGGCGACATCGCCTGCGCGGCCACGGCGTTTGTCCTCGCATACCTGATTCGCTTTGAGTCGGGCCTGCTCGATATTCCGAAGGGCCAGCCGCCATTCGATCAGTACCTCGCGGTGCTGCCGTTTGTCGCGGTCATGGTGCCCATCGCCTTTCACATCCAGCGGTTGTATCGCTTCCGTCGCGGGCGTACGCGCCTCGACGACTTCTTTGCGGTCCTCGTTGGCTCCCTGCTGACGGTGCTGCTGGCGGTCGCCGGTACACTCTACGTGCAGACCTACTATCTGCCGAACGCCCTGAAGGAACAGGGCTACCTCGAAGTCTCCCAGGTGGTATGGGTCCTGTTCCTTGGCCTGAACGTGCTGCTGGCCTTCGGCATGCGCGAAACCGTGCGGGTGCTGCTCAAGCGCCGGTGGCGCGCGGGCGTCGGTCTCCGGCGCGTCCTGATTGTCGGCGCCGGCGATCTCGGCCGGCTCGTCGCCGACCGGATTCTGGAACACGGCGAACTCGGCTTCCGGCTCATCGGCTTCATTGACGACCGCTTTGCCACGACCGACGGCATCGGGTACCGGGGCTTGCCGATTCTGGGTGCGCTGGCTGACGCCCCGGACGTCTGCAGCCGCGAGCACATCGACGAACTCTACGTCGCCCTGCCGATCGATGAACACGTCAAGATGCTCAGCGTCGTCGAATTCGCCAGCCGCGAGGTGATCGAAGTCCACGTGGTCCCGGACCTGCTCCAGTTCATCGCGTTGCGGTCCCGCCTGGAGGATCTGGACGGACTGCCGATCATCTCGATCAACGACGTGCCGCTGCGCGGCTTCAACAGTCTGGTGAAGCGCTTCGTCGATGTCGCGCTCTCGTCCGCCGTGCTGATTGTCGGCGCCATTCCGGCGCTGCTGATCGCGCTGGCCATCAAGCGCAGTTCACCGGGGCCGATCTTCTACATCCAGGAACGGATGGGCCTCGACGGCAAGTCGTTCACGGTCTACAAATTCCGATCGATGCCCATCGACGCCGAGGAGGTCACCGGCCCCATCTGGGCGCGCGACGACGATCCGCGCGCGACGCGCGTGGGCCGCTGGCTGCGCAGGACGGACGTGGATGAATTGCCCCAGTTCTGGAATGTCCTCCGCGGCGACATGTCGATTGTCGGCCCCCGGCCCGAACGCCCGTTTTTCGTCGAACAGTTCAAGCACCAGATTCCGCAGTACATGCTGCGGCACAAGGTGAAGGCCGGCATCACCGGCTGGGCGCAAATCAACGGATGGCGCGGCAACACGTCCCTTGAGAAACGCATCGAGTTCGACTTGTATTACATCGAGAACTGGTCGATTGCCCTCGACCTCAAGATTATGTGGTTGACACTGGCGCGGGGCATCCATCGCGCGGCCATGGAAGGCGGACACTGACGTGAGAGTGGTCATCACCGGCGCAGCCGGATTCATCGGCTCGCATCTGACGGAAGAGCTGCTCGACCGTGGCCACAGCGTCGTCGGCATCGACAACCTGCTGACCGGCGACCTCGCCAACCTGGCGCATCTGCGCGACCGCGACCTGCAGTTCATCCGGCACGACGTGACGCACTTCATCGACGTGTCGGGGCCGGTGGACCTCGTCCTGCACTGGGCCAGTCCGGCCAGTCCCATCGACTATCTGGAACTGCCGATTCCCACGCTGAAGGTCGGCGCCCTCGGGACACACAACGCGCTCGGGCTCGCGAAAGCCAAGGGCGCGCGATTTGTCATCGCCTCCACGTCGGAGGTCTACGGCGACCCGCTCGAGCATCCGCAGCGGGAAACGTACTGGGGCAACGTGAATCCGGTCGGTCCACGGGGCGTGTATGACGAAGCCAAGCGGTTCGCGGAAGCGATCACGATGGCGTATCACCGCTTCCATGGGCTGGACACGAAGATCATCCGCATCTTCAACACGTACGGCCCACGAATGCGCGTCAACGACGGCCGCGCCGTGCCGACCTTCATCGCGCAGGCCCTGCGCAACGAGGACGTGACCATCTTCGGCAGCGGTGAGCAGACGCGCAGCTTCTGCTACATCACGGATCTGGTGGATGGCATTCTGCGGCTCGCCGCGTCGGATCTGAACGACCCGGTCAACGTCGGAAACCCGCATGAGATGTCGATTGAGGAAATCGCGCGCACGATCGTCCGCATGACGGGATCGTCGAGCAAAATCGTCTTCAAGGCGCTGCCGACCGACGACCCCAAGGTGCGACGCCCCGACATCACCCGCGCACGGACGCTGCTGGGCTGGGAGCCCAAGGTGCCGCTGGAGCAGGGACTGACCTCCACGATCGAGTATTTCCGCAGCAAGATCGCGCCGTAGGGCTCGGCCTGCAGGCCTGCCGCCGGTCTACGCCTGTTTGCATTCGACGACGGCGGTGCGTGACCGGAGGGTGCGGATGCCCTGTTCGATCCGCTCCGCGAGTTCACGCTCGGTTGATCGAGCACCGCGCGCTGTTTCCCCGGTCTCCAGATGCACCCGCACGTCCCCCGGCATGGACGGCATCACATTCACCTTGAGCTGCATCTCGTCGACGAGCCGCCGACCGGCGTTGATGTCCGCGAGCCGTTCGTCGGTGGCGCGCGCGATTCGAGGGCGTGCGCGGCGAGCTCCTGCGCGACCGTCTCGAAACGGGCGACCTGCACGGTCACCTGTGCGAGCATCGCCGTGAGCTCAGCCTTCTTCCGGCGAATGTCCGTCAGCAGGGCGTCCTGAGGCTCCACGTTCCGCTTGAATGCGTCCAGCATGATGGCAATGCGAATACCGCTAATTGGGCGGACGCATCACGCGGCGCAGGTAATCGGCGGCGGAGGCCAGGGTCACGGCGAGCGACGCGTAAATCAGGGTGTCGAGCACGCCTTGCGCCAGGGGCGCATAGTTGGCATACAGGGTGGCGCAGCCGGTGACCAGAAAGGTGGCGGTCGCCAGTTTCCCCAGTGGCGAAGGCGCAAACGTCCTCGGAGCCACCGCCAGATTGATCACGGCGACGGTGAGCACGATGCCCACATCGCGGCTGATGACCAACACTGTCAGCCAGACCGGCAGGCGGTGCGTCAGACCAAACCCCGGCAGCGTGAGAATGACAAACACCGTGAGCAGCAACAACTTGTCGGCCATGGGGTCGAGCCAGGCGCCAAGGGTCGTCTGCTGGCCCGTCCACCGGGCGATCAGGCCGTCGAGCAGATCGGTGGCAGCCGCGACCACAAAGGCCGCCAGCGCCCATCCGGGGTGGCCGTACAGCATGCAGAGCGCCACCACCGGCACGAGCACCATGCGCGAGATGGTCAGCAGATTGGCCGGCGTGAAGACTTCGGAGGTCACGACCTAACGCCCTCCCCCCTGCGCGATCTGTTCGAGCCGGGCGACCGCGGCAATCGCCTCGGGGCCGCTGACAGGACGCCCCGGCTGAAACCGCGTCTCGTCCACCAGACTCATGGTGCCGCTCGCGACCGCCGCGGCAATCGCCTCGAAGGCAAGGTGCGTCGATGGCACGTCACTCACCAACAGGCGCGCGGTCCGCCAGCGACCGACCTCTCCCTGCCGGTGTGCCCCGAGCATCTGAATGGCCTGCCACACGATCTGTGCGAGCTCGGCTCGCCGCACGATCGCGCCCGGCTGAAAGGTGTGGTTCGGCAGCGGCTCCATCACACCGGCTCTGGTGACCGGGAGAATCCACGATGCGGCCCAGTGGCCTCGAACGTCGGTCAGTACCACGGGCACGCGCCGAGGCACACGCTCGAGCGGACCCTGCAACCGCGACCCCAGCAGGGCCGCAAGCTGCCCGCGGGTGATCGTCTGCGCCTCCGGAATCGCGCGGAACTCCGCAGGCAACGCGTTGAATTCGGCGCGACTGCTGATGTCGGCGGCGCGACGCTGCCACTCGGGGCGCGGATCAATACCGGCAGCGCGCGCGAATGCGGCGGCCGCCTCCCGCAGCCGGCCATGCGCCTCCAGCACATCGCCAAGCACGGCATGGGCCTCGGCGTCACCGGGATCCAGCGTGACGGCTCGGCGCGCATGTGTTTCTGCGGCATCAAACGCGCCACGCGCGGCTTCGACACGCGCGAGCTCACGCAACACCACACCACTGTCAGGCGACATCTCACGCGCGCGATCCAGCGCCGCCTGTGCGTCATCGAGACGCCCCCCCTCGCGCGCGGTCGCGGCCTGCGCCAGTTCGGCCTGAACGGCGCGCAGGCGCAACACGTCCAGGCGGCTGTGTAAGGCCTCCCGTTCCACATCCCCGGCGGCGACCTGCAGCCACAATTCCAGCACGCGGATGGCTGCGCGGTCATCGCCCGCCGACAACGCGGTTTCGACCCGACCGGACAACGCAGGCACGTAGCCGCCATCACGCGACAATGCGGCATCAAACCACTTCGCCGCGTCGTCCCAGCGCTTGTCGTAGAACGCCACGTACCCGAGCCCGGCCTCGGACGGGTAGAACCCGGGCGCGGCTGCCAGCGCCGCCGTGAACTCGCGCGTGGCGCCCCGCAGGTCCCCGGCCTGGAAGCGCGCCCACCCGGCGTCATGACGGAGTCGTGCTCCGGTCGCGCCTGCCAGCGGCCCCGGCACCTCCAGCACTGGAACGTCGACATACCGCGGCGCCGACGGCCCCGCTGGAGCCGGCGTCGTCGCACACGCCGCCACGCCGCTGGCCGCGAGGATCACGCCCAGCCACACACGCGCGATCATGCGGTCGGCCTCATGCGACCGGTCTTCTCCAACCACCGACGCGGCACGTCCGCATGGACCGTCACGTGATCCCCGACCGACACCTGGCAGGTGACCTGCCCATGTCGATGGACGTCGGCAAGGAACCGGCGGTCGCGCGCATCGCCGTAGTCGAGTTCAAACACCGCGGCTTCCGTGTCCATGGCCAGCCGGGACGTGACCAGATCGAGCAGCTCGCGAATCCCCTGTTGTTCAGTCGCCGACACGCACACGGCATTGGTCGAGGACGCCGCCAGCCGATCGCGATCGCGCGGATCGAGACGATCACACTTGTTGTAGACCTCAAGCATCGGGACCGCGCCGGCGCCAATCTCGGTCAACACCTCGCGCACGGCCTTGTCGCGCCGATCGCAATCCTCCGCCGACGCGTCCACAACGTGCAGCAGCAGATCGGCGTCGATGACTTCTTCAAGCGTGGCGCGGAACGCCGCGACCAGCGAATGCGGCAGGCGGTCGATGAAGCCGACGGTGTCGGCCATCATGATGTGTCTCGTATCCGGCAACCGTACACGACGCACCAGCGGATCGAGTGTCACAAACAGCGCATCGGACGCCACGGCATTGTCGCCGGTCAGCACATTAAACAGCGTCGTCTTTCCCGCGTTGGTGTACCCCACGAGCGCCACCGTCGGCACATCGCCCCGACGCCGGCGCGCCCGCAGGTAGCCGCGGCGGCCGCTGACCTCGGCGATCTCCCGCTTGAGCGCGGCGATCCGGTGGCGGATGCGGCGCCGATCCGTTTCCAGTTTCGTTTCACCGGGACCACGGGTGCCAATGCCACCGCCAAGGCGCGACAATGCCTCGCTCGAGCCGACGAGCCGAGGCAGCAGGTACTGCAGTTGCGCGAGCTCCACCTGCAACTTGCCTTCCCGCGTGCGCGCGCGGAGGGCAAAGATGTCCAGAATCAACTCGGTGCGGTCAATGACGCGGCGGCCAAAGACGCGCTCGAGGTTGCGCGCCTGTGCCGGCGACAGGTGATGGTCGATGATGACCACGTCGGCCTCGGCCGTGCGGCATGCGAGGGCAATCTCCTCCGCTTTGCCTTTGCCGAAGACCGTGGCCGCATCAGGCGTCGGGCGCTCCTGCATCGCCCGAAGCACGACCTCCGCGCCGGCGGCCTGCGCCAGCCCCGCGAGCTCATCAAGGGACGCCTCGGGATCCACCGCGCGCGTCGCGCGGGTGGTCAGCGTAAGCAGCGCCGCGCGCTCGACGGTGGACTTTCTCGTCGTGCCACGGCCAACAGTCATGGGTAGAGCGATTCTACCACGCGGCTCCAGGCAATCGCGCCGTCACGAAGGCAGATCGGCTGCGTGCCGCGCACATCCACGAGCGTCGACGGTGCGCCGCCCGACGTCGCACCACCATCGATGACAAACACACGGGGGTCGTCGGCCAACGCGCCGAGGTCCTCCACCCGAGGGGCGGCGGGTTCGCCCGAGCGGTTCGCACTTGTCGCCGCAATGACGCCCCCGAGCGCGTCCGCGAGCGCGCGCGCCACGGGATGGTCCGGCACCCGAATCGCCACCGTGCGATGCCCGCCGTGCACTTCCACCGGCATCCACCCCGGCGCATCGCGGACGATCGACAACGGCCCGGGCCAGAACGCGCGCGCCAGTCGCGCTTCCCGAGCGGACAACGCGCCCGTCGCCGCAGTCACCTGGGCCAGCGACCCGGCCACGAGGGGCAACGCCGCCCGCGCCGAACGCCCCTTGAGATCAAACACCCTGCGCACCGCCACGGCATCTCTCACGTTGACGGCCAGCCCGTAGAACGTGTCCGTCGGAAACGCGACGATGCCTCCCGCAGCCAGCCACGCCACCGCCGGTCGCAGGTCCTCGGTCCGACACGTCTGCGGATCCACCGTCAGACGACGCCCACCCGTCATCGCATCCTCCGGATCCCCCAGGCCACCAGGGCCATCCCCATCGCATCCACCACAAACACTCCACGCATCGTCACCGCGCCGAGCACTCCGGCCACGACGGGACTGACGGCCAACCCGGTCAGCGAGGCGGTGGTCAGATAGCCAAACGCCACACCGCGGGAGGCCGACGGCACCCGCTGGCCCGCAATCGTGTACATCGTGGTGAAGCCCACACCCAGCCCCGCACCAAACACAGCCGCCGCGCCGACCAGCCATGGCGTCGCGGGCCCGAGGCCGAACACCAGCGCCGCCACACCAGCCGCCGTGGCGCCCGCGGCCACCAATTGGGGCGCCGCGACAAAACGCAGCAACCAGTGACACAACTGATTGCCCACCGCGCCCGCGCCTGCGGCGACAGTGAAGATGAGTCCCGTCAGCACCGGCACCTGGGTCACCGAGACGCCGATTTCCCGCAAGTACAGCGGCAGCACGGGGCCAAAACTGCGGTCGACCATCTGCAGCGCAAAAATAGTCACGAGGAACATGCCGAAGTACGGGACGGTCAACAACTCGCGCAGCGTCACACGCACCGGGGGCGGCTCATCCTGATTCGGCGCCCGCCTCGGCCCCTCGCGATACCCGACCAGCACCAGCAGAAACGCACCGAGGAACATCACGGCGGCCCCAAGGAACGCCATCCGCAGGCCCACGGCATGGGCCAGCGCGCCCCCGATCACCGGACCGAGCGCCGGCCCGAGCCTCTGCGCCGTCTGCACCCACCCGATCGCACTGGCCATCTGCGCCTCCGGCGCGGATTCCGCCGCCATCGTCAGCGCGAGCATGCCGTATCCGGCAAAAAACCCCTGGATGCCGCGCAGGGCCACGACATGCCAGGGTTCGGTCACAAACGCCATCGCCGCCATGATGACGACGAAGCTGAACAAGGAGCGCGCCACCATGAGCTTGCGCCCATACCGCTCGGCCACGCGGGCCCACACCGGCGCCATGACGGCGGTCACCGCAGGCGTGATGCCGAGCGCAAGACCGGCCCAGATGGCAATCGCCCCCGTGTCGGTCAGTCCGAGTTGTTCGAGATACAACGGCAGGAACGGCATCACCAGCGTGAAGCCGGTGAAACCGATGAAGGTCGCCACAGTGACGGCGGCGAGATTGCGCCGCCAATCGAGAGCGCCGTCAGGAGGCATGCCGGGTGCGCAGGCTCAGAACCGGATGCGCAGATCGTCGCCACGCTCGGTGACGTGAATCGTGTCGATGAAACGAATCTGATGCGGTTCGTTCTGCATGACGATTGAGCTGGTGCGTGTGCCGTGGCCGAAAAACCGCACACCCTTCATGAGCGCGCCGTCGGTGACGCCGGTCGCCGCGAACGTGATGTTCTGCCCGGCGGCCAGATCCTCCGCCGAGTAGATGCGCCGGAAATCCTCGATGCCCATCTTGCGGCAGCGTTCTTCGTCTTCCGGCTTCTTGATCACCAGCCGAGCGAGAATCTCTCCGCCCAGGCACCGCATGGCGGCGGCGGTCAGGACCCCTTCGGGCGCGCCCCCGGTGCCCATCACGGCATGGATGCCGGAGCCATCAACGGCCGCCGCGATGCTGGCCGACAAATCGCCGTCGCCAATCAGTTTGATGCGCGCCCCGGCCGACCGGATGTCGCTGATGAGTTTCTCGTGACGGGGCCGATCGAGCACGATGATGACGAGGTCGTCGACGTCGCGATCAAGCGCCTTGGCAATCGACTTGAGGTTGTCCTTGGTCGACCGGTCGAGGCTCACGGCGTGTTTCGCTCGGGGACCCACCACCAGTTTTTCCATGTAGAGATCGGGGGCGTGGAGCATGCCGCCCTTGCTGGCGGCCGCCAGCACCGCAATGGCGTCATTGGTGCCCAGCGCGCAGAGATTCGTGCCCTCAAGCGGGTCCACCGCGATGTCGACCTCCGGCAGCCCCTTCACACCCGATGCGCCGAGGCCGACCTTTTCACCGATGAACAACATCGGGGCTTCGTCCCGTTCCCCTTCGCCGATGACGATGGTGCCGTCGATCGGCACGCTGTCGAGCGTCTTGCGCATCGCTTCAACGGCGGCCCGATCGGAGCCGTGCCGGTCACCCTGCCCCATCGTGTGGGCGCAGGCGATGGCCGCTTGTTCAGCGACGCGGAGGAGTTCGAGCGACAGGTCCGTAGCCATGCTGTAAAGAATACCCCGGGGTCAGACTTTGCCAACGATGACCGGCGCCCCGACCGTCACCGCCAGGGCCTCGGCGGCGCTGCTCGCATGGGCCGCACATTCCAGATGATCGGTGCTGCCGTACAGCGCACAAATCTCGCCGGCACTGATGTCGGAGAATGTGGACACGAGACGCGAAACCGTCTGGCCGGCGATGGTGATGGCCAGCGGCTCGCCCGCAGGCGCCAACCGCTCGCACAGCTTCCGGTCGATGTTCGTGACCACGTTCCCGAAGCGGTCGATCCGCACCACCTCGCCACGAATTTCCCCCGCCTCCACCTGCGGCTGCGCCAACACGATCTGCACATAGTCCGCGACGGGGCGCCCCAGCGCCGGCAGCTGGATCCCCTTGGCCAGCCACGCGCCGGCCGGCGCAAACCGGTCGCGGCCCTCGAAGGTGCGGCTGACCGTCGGACGCGCGTACCGGCGCTCCGTCAGTTCCACGACTTTCTTCGGAGGCGCGTCCTGGAACACCGCGGTCAACACCCCGTTGTCTGGCGCGACGAACTTCCACTCCCCCACCTCAGCCGCGATCCCGCGACGCGCCGACCCCACACCGGGGTCCACGACGACGACGAAGATGGTGCCGGCGGGGAAATACTTGTAGGTCGCCGCCAATTCGAGTGCGGCGAATGGAATGTCATGCGCCGGCAAATCGTGCGACACATCGACCAGCACCGCGTCCGGACAAATCGACAACACGACGCCCTTCATCACGCCGGTGTAGTGGTCCCGGGTGCCAAAGTCACTGAGGAGCGCAACGATAGGTTTGGCCATGCTGCGACGATATCGCAGTTAGGCGCGTCGAAACAGGGTTTCCCGGGTGCTGCTCTTGAGCAGGACGGACTCAGAGACGCTCAGCCCTTCAAACATCTTCGTGATGTCGCGGGTGAGCAGCACCGTGCGCTTCACCGGTGTTGCCGGGCTGTGCTGCAGGCGGAAGCGGCTCTCGGATTCGATCACGTAGCGCGTGTACTGGCGCAGTTCGATCGGCGTGGTCCCAAAGAAGCCATACACCACACCGCCGGGTTTCAGCAGGCGGGCCAATTCGCCGGCCAGCGCCTTGCCGGTCCTGGCGTCAATGAAGTCGAAGAGATCCCAGCAGAGGATGCCGTCGAACATGTCGCCGGCCAGCGCGAGACGCTTCAGGAAGGTCTCGGCCAGCCCCGCGGTGCTGCCGCTGCGCATGGCCTGCTCCAGGTCGTGATAGAGGTTCTCGATGTAGATTTTGCACGCCAGCCGGTCGCCGAAGAACTCGACGTTGGGCCCCACGACGGGCCCCAGATCAAGAATCACCGGTCGTGACGCCTGTGCCTGCTGCGCCACGGCGGCCAGGAAACGCGGAAACACCTTCGAGGTGGTCGCGACCTCGTCAAGGGCCACCGGAGACGGCGAGGGTGCCGTCTCCGCGGCAGGCTTCTGGCTCCAGGAAAACACAGCCACGAAGGCGCCGGATCTCCTACCGGGTCGTCGCCGGTTCCGGAGCGCCGGCCGGTCTGGTGTCCGGGGGGGCCGGCTTCACGCCCTCCCCGGGGTTCGCCCCGGCCTTCTGCATATCGATCGAGCCGCGGAAATGGGCGCCCTCGGAGATGGCGACCCGCGGGGCCACCACATCACCGTCCACGGACCCGGACTCGCGCAGATCAACCTTTTCGGTCGCGGTGATGTTGCCGTGGACCTCGCCCTGCACAATGACAACCTTCGCGAACACCTGCGCTTTGATCCTGCCGTTGGGCCCAATCGTCAGCACATTCTGCCGGAGTTCGATCTTGCCCTCGACGGTGCCTTCGATCGTGAGATCTTCGGACCCGCTCAGTTCACCTTTGATGATCACGCTTTTACCGATGTTCACCATGTCCCTCTCAGTTGCACGACCCGCTGTGGCGACTGGCGCGTTTGGAGGCTGGGCGCCGGAGGGGG
>Ga0222713_10004397_pt1 | contig 14136 bp, 42 predicted proteins | sample C33_649DmetaG_FD_165061 | JGI IMG/M metagenome (GOLD analysis project Ga0222713, IMG submission 165061) | Estuarine water microbial communities from San Francisco Bay, California, United States - C33_649D | ecosystem: Environmental > Aquatic > Marine > Unclassified | place: USA: California...
AATACAAAGACACGCGAATACATTGCTCCAATCAATGCAGAAAAACCTGGAAAAGTGGTAGCATTTGATGATACCACGCCCTACAGCGCCATGCAGATCCTGAAACCGCTGCGCCCCAGTGTCCTATCGTTCTGCTAGAGGCGTCTAGAAGCGCCTGTAATGCCCCTCTGACCCCTGTGACCTATGAAGACTGCTGAAGTCCCCCTGACCGCCTCTGAACTGAAGTTCCTGATCGATGTGCTGTGGGGTGCTCCCATCGCCACGGTCAAGGATGCAGCATTGCGCCATGGTCTCTCTGATTCTGACGTGGAGGGACACTTGGTAAAGTGTCTAGGATACCTCGCCTGTGAGTCCGATTGACCCTATACTACAAAGGTAGTCAAGGGAACGACCCATGATCGGTGACACCACTGAAGACAAACAACTCCGCCGCATGATCCTCAATGCTATTGAGGGTTATGACATTGAGATGCTCAAGCGCATTGCTTATGAAGTGCGTTGTGAAGAGATGGGCATCTATCCCGACCACACTTACACCAACCTGAAATGAAAACCTCTTACTGGTTCCTTGCTGTCATTGCCATTCTCATGTATAATGGTTTCTTAGCACAGCGCGATGCCAAGATGTTTGAAGCATACGATCGCGCCTGTGCTGAATTGCCTACAGGGCACCCTGATTGTGTGTTTGCTAAGAAAAAATGATTGCTGCTTTAATGTGTGGCGTTGCCACATTCTACGGCATGGGTGATGGTTTCCATGGTAACATTACTGCTTCTGGTGAGCGTTTCGATGCTTATCGATGGACTGCTGCTCACCCTTATCTCCCGATGGGTAGTAAAATCCGTGTCACGAACCAAGATAACGGCAAACAAGTAATTGTCCGTGTCAATGATCGTGGTCCATTCTCTCATGCTGATCTAGACTTATCCTATGCTGCGTTCGCGCACATAGAATCTACCCGCAAGGGTAATGCTACTGTTTGTTATCGCGTTATTGGTTAATTATGGAAGAAGTTTTGCTTGACCGTTACATCCTGAGCCAACTGGATGCTTATGATCTTGATCTCAGTGAAGATAACTGGGATGAGATGCCTAAAGAACAACTATCTGATGAGGTTTTGGAATTGCTGTGATTAAACTGCTCGTGGTTGTTGCTGCCATTTATATCCTATGGGAACCAGCACGACCGATCCGCCATGTGACAGCTGACATACTGGCACATACTGCCGATCTTGTGCGCCGCTAGACCCTATACTGATTACATCAGCGAAAGACACCACCCCATGACCGCCACCTTCGCCCAGTTCCAAGCAGAGCAAGACGCTCGCAACACCATCCAACTCAACATTGTCAAGTATGGTATGATGCTGTGTGATGCTCTCCAGCAGACTGCTCCTGACGGTTACTTCTACTCTCTGGATTCTTCTGGTCGCAAGTATCACAAAGTCTTCATGCATATTGATGATCGCCGCGATAGCATCCACGCTTTCATCGACAAGAAGACTGGTGAAGTGTTCAAACCTGCTAGTCTGAAAGCGCCTGCCAAGGGTGCTCGCTACAACGTTCTCTCCATTCCTTCCCGCGAAGAGATGTTTGAGCGTTGTGATTGGGCAGGTGGTTACCTCTACATGCGTTGACATTCCGCGCCTTCTCTGCTAAATTACTCTAGAGTTCAATCGCTTTCCTCTCATGACTGCCCCTCGTTTCTATTTGGTTGCTAACGAAGACGCTTTCATTCTTGATAATGATGGCGTGACTGTTTATGGTGCTCCTGTCAATTCTGATGGCACTGTAGATTTTGAGTGTGCCTACGATTTTGATCCATGTGAGGATGAATTAGAGTATGTTGCTCACATGAGCAAATGTTTGATTGATTCTGCTAAACTGTACCACGAACACAACGTTGAGGTCTTTATCAAATGAACATGCTTCAAGAGCACATCCGCGAGTACATCAATCCATTTCCCAATCGTTACACTCGTGGATCGTGGGAAATCCGTGTTCTTCCGCACGAAGATCTAGATTATGATGGTGTAGAGAAGTTCTGGCGTCTCTTCAAGAAGTTTCCTAACGATTTTGCTGCTGCTGCCGTCTCTCTGCTCCCTGATGATGTAGAATTCATTCAGTACGACCACCTCAACAACATTCTCTTCGCTAACAAACTATGAGTACCGACATCGAACGCCTTTCAGCACAACGCGACGACATCTACGATTACATGTGTGATCGTTTCAAGCAGATGATTGCTGAAGACCGTCATGATGATGCTATGGCAATTGCAGATGAGTTCTTTGAGTGGTTGGACCCTGAACAAATGGATCTCGAAGAAACATTCTACTATGACGAGCGCGAACTCATCAAACTCACCAATGAGTGAGGAATTTCACAAACTAATCATAGACTACATGACGGCATACAACAATGACGATTATGAGCTAGCAAATCTGTATCTCTCACAGATACAGGAGCATAACATGAAGGAGAAACTCAATGGAAGTGAAGATTGAACTGGGACCAGATCTTCAGTTAGAGTATCAATCATGGTTGGATGTGAAAGAGAGTCTTGGTATTGATCGTAGCATCAATAACTTCCTCTACTATACATACAATTACGGAACATTTGCCAACCCCAAGAACCCTGACGACAATGACGATTCCTAATTTCAAATCCCAAGAAGACTGGGAAGCATTTACAGCAATGTTTGATGCTCGTTGGCATTGCAAGAAAGCATTGCTAGAGCGTGTCAAGGATGATCTCTATCCCAAATACAAGTGGGAAGAACTGACTGCAGGGGCAGTTGAAGTAATCAACGACATCGTTCAATCTCTGCTGTATGATGTAGAGTATGAGTTTGAACAAGTACATCCAGAGTATAAGCGTGATGATGAATTGTTCATTCCACGCCGCTCATTCAAAGAAGATGTAGAGGAAGCACTGCTAGCTGCCAACCAGAAGTTCTGGAATAGTGCTAACGAGTGCGAACCATGTCCTCCCTGTGATGAACTGGCATGTACTGATCATCTAGGTGAGTGAAAAAGTGTATCATACGATCGACCGCATCGGAATGGTTTGTGGTAGAATCATTCCTGGCACATCATTCACAAGTTTGGAGGAAAATGATTGACGTTAAAGAAAACGAAGACGGTACGTTCACAATCAGCTGGGACGAAAACGACCCAGAAGAAAGCATCTTCAACGACTGGACAGAAAAAGACTTCACAGACGCAATCACGAACTACATCAACACTCTCAAAGAATCTGGCGTCCTTGACGACGACGGAGAGCAAAAGCTCACAGAAAGCATCGAGCAAATCAGCGAGTTCTTCTTCGAAGACTACGAAGACGCCTACGAAAACTACATCCAAGCGTCCTACGAAGTCAGCCCCTACTACATCGACCAAACAGCAGAAGAAGTCCAGCAAGACATCGACACTGCCCGTCAATACATCCAAAGCACGAACGAAGAAACCTACGGAGAGCAAGCAATCCGTAAAGACGAAGGTGACGACCGACGCCCTCGTTTATTCTTCTGATCTCACTCTATTCCCCTTTGTAGATACATTCCCGTATCGTCTAGAGGATAAGAGCGAGAAGAAAACCTGTTATTTCCAATGTGAATCTCATGCCAGAAAATACATCGACAGATACAAACCAGAATACCAGTTATACTGTTACTCTTGAGGAAGATGGTGACGAGTGTATTCTACCTCTTCCTGATGAACTCATGGATCAATTAGGATGGTATGATGGGGATGAACTGGAATGGATCGTAAATGACGACAACACCATCACGATCCGCAAGGTGCCAGTTGATGAAGTGGCACCCTGCCCCTGACTCTGCCACCACTCTGCCCTATAATTACAAGGTAATCGAGAGACACCCATGGCAACCCGCTCCCGCATCGGTATCGAACTCAAGAACGGTTCTATTCTGTCTGCCTATCACCACTGGGATGGTTACCCCGAGTGGTTGGGTCGCATCCTGAATACTCATTACAATACTCGTGCTAAAGCTGCCGAACTGATTGATGGTGGTGACATGAGTGCTTGCTGGAATGATAACAAGCAAGCAGAATACTATGGCACGGATTGCCCCCCGCGTCTTGATGCTGACCTTGCGGAATACCTGCTCCCCGAGAATAGCGAAGAGTTTGCATATGTCTTCCGTAATGATGAGTGGGTGTGCTATAATATGCATGAGTTTGATGATAGCAAACTCCCTGAAGTTGTTGAGATCCCCTCTGGAGCATTGATGGCATGAAGCGTGTAACTGTTCGTCCTAAATCATCCAAAGCAAAGAACCGTCTTGCTAATATGATGGATGGCAATGCTATTTGTATTGTAGAGCAAGACAAAGGTGATGGTATGCTGTTCCTTGCTAGTGAGAATGGCAAATACTTCTTCTGGGTGAATACTAGCAACGATTGTCACTGGGAAACTGAATGGGAGGTACTATGAGTCATTTTGTGAAGAACCCAGACGAGATTGTGCTGGAAGATGTGCGTATGATCCATTATGAAACAATGGAAGAAGGACGTGCTGTGTGGTTGGGCATCTACATGAATGATGGTAAGATGTATCATATGAATATCGGTGGTGATAATCTGTATGTCAATTACTCTTACGAGGGTAATGATCCAAACATTACTGAATGGGCAAAACTCAAATGAAACCAGTTAGTGTAGATCAACTGATTGAAGCACTGTATAATGAATATGTCTATCTTTGTCACGATGATTTTGATCCCGATGAAGATCCAACTCCCGAAGAGTATCTTGAAATGATCAAAACTTTATCGTATGATGAATTGATTTCAGAAACTAGCACTGATGAAGAATATACTCTTCAAGAGTTTATGGAGACATGGGGATGACTGACGAACAAATTGATATGCTCCGTCATCTCATCAAACAAGAGATTGATGCTGCACAAATTGATGGTATGGAGCATGGACAATGGGGATGGGCAGATAAACAACTAGAGGAAGGATGGAAGATGTTCAAGGAGAGTTTCAATGACTGACTATAACATGCCCAATGGTGATTTCATCAAGACTTATCCTGATGTCACTCGTGTAGAGGTTATCACCAACAATGGACGTGAGTTCGTTCAGTATGAATGTTCCAACGTTCAGGTGTCACTACAGGATGACGGACAAACAATTAAAGTATTTCTATTCTCCACCTATGACTGAAGATGATAAACATGCATTGAAAGAGTTCATGAATGGTGTGGCATTTACCGTTGCTGTCGTAGGTATTGCTATCATAGGTATTGCCATCATGTCTGGTGGTAGTGTGCCAGAAGAACAACTGCCCACGAAGGTGGTTGGCACATACAAAGACTGTGATATAATTCAATGGCATTACGGCCCTCTCGCTGAATACAAGTATTTTCTCTATTGCCCCAAATGACTTACAACGCTGAACTGACATTCAAATTTGATGCTACCTACACTCATGAGTATAATCGTGGGTTTGGTTCTACTATTGGTGATGATGACTTTGTTCCTGAAGAGCATTATATTATCACAGCACCAGCAGCAGACCTCAATGCCAAGCAGTATTTCAAGTTATTTGAGAAATTCATGCTGTGTGTAGGCATGTGCCCGCAATCTATCCGCAGTGGTGCTATGTCTCTTGTCTTCAATGAATATGTGAGTGAGGCAGATCAGCGCAAGGTGTGTGATGAGTATGAGCTGACGATGGATGAAGATCTGCGTAGCAAGTTTGAAGACTTCAAAGAGGTAGATGCTGCATGGGCAAAACTGAAGAAAGGTCCAATGGGCACAGTTCTTGAAGATGACTGGAAAGATAAGTTTGATGCACTACATCGTCGCTTCAATCGCTTTGCTGCTCTCAGTGATGATCAACTAGAAGATCTTGCTAAGTATGCGGAGAAGACATACTATGTGGTGGATGATTGTGCTCTAGATGATAAGGAGAAGTGCAAGGAGTATAATATGCGTGAGCAAGAATACTACGACAAACGCGCACAACTGGACCTGAAAACAAAATGATTGTTCCTATACTTGGTTGTATTCTCGCAGGTTGCCTGCAAGACGTGCCTATCATCGTTTCAGACCGTCCCATCCTCACTAGATTGGAACTTCTAACAAACAAACCCAAATCCATAGACAAATCACAATACTCATGCTATATTGAAGGAGAGTTTTACACATCATGTCCGACAAAATGATCTACGAAAGCCCTGATAAAGGAAAGACTGTTACCCAGCGTCCATTCCATCAACCAATCAAACAAGTGAAATCTAATTGGTATTATGTGTTCTGGGGCATCATGGCAACTGCTGTTGTGGGAGGGCAAATCTATGTTGGACTAGGTTATCGTGAGATGGCAGAAGCAACCAAATCTACATCTATCAGTGTGATGTGTGAAACAATGTCACCATATCAGATTCCAGTCTCACCCTATCGTAATCGTACAGGACAATTTGAATGACACTCATCAAATTCATTCATCGTGAAGACTTTGGACATGAATATATTGTTCAAATTATCAACACAGGCAAACATATGCCTAAACCATTCAAGAACTACTCATTGATTCAAGTATCATTGTCATGGAATGATTTCCCTGGTTGGCCATACATTAAGATCAGTTCTGGTACTGGTAGTCTAATCAATGTTATGGCATGGGTGTATAAACTAGGATTTGATTTCTCTATCATAGATCGTACATGGAATTGGCATGAGGAATAAATGACATACGAAGTACAAACATGGGATAGTGAAGAGTATTGTGTGAACTATCATACAGTCAGTGATGCAATTGATTATGAGGATGCACAACAAGTAATAGAACTACAATACCCAGATCAAAAAGTAATCTCAGTAATCAAACGACAATGATTTACTTTCTCATCATATCATCAGCAGTAGTATGGGCATTGTTCTCATTGTACTCACCTAGACTGTCTCATCTAGATAAAGAACATGAACAACAACGTATCAATGATAGACGAGAACACACCTGATAAACTAAGAGAGATTATCAGAGATACATGGCCTAATCTCTATCATTTGAAGCAACGTGATAATGACGTTGATAATGATTCTGAACCAGATTGTCAAGGTGCTCCGCGTCAGTATCAGTAAGGGTTCTTGATACTAATTCGTATTGTTATCAGAATGTTTTTAAATCATAATAAAAATAGGGTTAAGGTGCGGTAGAGATGTTGGCTTAGCACGCTACCTATCGAAAGTCAAGCAACACTGTGCCAGTCCTCAAAGTGTCACAGAAACCCTCAGAGACCCTCAGAATGCCCTATAATAGGTACATCAGAGGGGGAGAGATCCACGCCTTCTGAGGTTTTCCACAGGTTGTGGAATTTGTGGAAAACTCAAAAACTGAAAAAGACAAAAATCTCACTTTTTAAGTTTTTTCAAAAACTGAGAATTTAAGATTTTTGAGTTTTTTCAAAAATTAAACTTTAATCACCTGCATTTACTCACTAAAATGACAAAAACCTACGATAATCTTACTAGTAGTGCTATCAATAGTATTACAGTAGAAGATAATGTAGTAAAAGTAGTGTATAATAGTAATAAAGACAAAGAATATACATTCAACTGTCAAAACATGGATCAATTTGTAGAACAATTGAGTTCAGAATTGATCGATGTAGAGATCAACAATGGAAAAGGATCTGTTGGTCGTTTCTTACACCAACAAATCAAGAATGGTGTTCTAATTGAATCTAAATAGTCACACAGTTTGAGTAACTAATCAATCAAAACAATGAGCAACAAAAATCATCGCAATGACCGCTACGATAAGTATAGCGAATTCAATGACGATTTCGAAGACTTTGGTTATGACGTGAAGAACGTTCGCCGTCAAACTAAAAAGAAAGTTACCAAATTCAAGACCCGTGACGATGAATACTATGACACTTTCTAAACTGGCACACTAACACCCCCATCGATCCCATCATCGTGTATTGTATACAAGTTGATGGGATTTTTGATTGACGATGACACTAACTGAACGCAACCAAAAGTTATATGAACTGCGTGATCAGTTGTTGAAAGCACGAGCACAAGTTGCCTGGATTGAACAACAGATCTGGTTGACTCGTGATGCATACGATCAAGAACAATTTGCCATCCCTGGTAATAGTCTTTTTGATCAAATGTTCAACTAGATAATATAACCAACACCCAAGGAGTTCTCATGACTGTGCAGGAAATGTATCAAGAGATGAAAGAACAAATGCTGGAGGATTCGCTCCTAGGGTATAGAGATCATCACCTCTACGATGATGCTGAGAGCTATATTGTAGAAATCGACTACACTACACAGAACTAGTGTGACAGTTGGCAAGGTGTCCCCAATTGACCCCAGATGCCCCGACCCTGTGCCTATAATGTCTGCATGACAAACAACCTCACCGCTTCCATGGTCCATCAGTTCGATCTCGACATCGCTCCCGCCTTGCGTGAGTACATGGGTTCTAATCTCACTGACCTCAGCGACTGCATCGATTGGGTGTGCGCTGTGTTCGATGTGCCCGCTAGCGAGTGGATCTGCGATCGTATCGCTGACGAGTTCGAAGAGTTCTTCGGGGTGTGACAGTTGGGGGAGTGTCCATCATTCTCCCCATTGCCCCCCATCTGCTGCCATACTAACCTCAGTTCAAACAACCAACGCCAAACATGCGTAAGATCGAACGCCAAATGCTCAACGCCATTGCTGTTAACAGCAACTGGAAATGTGCTAACACTGAAGTGTGCTACGATCCCGAAACTAACGAGAGCACTGTGTATCTGCACGGTAACAAGATTGCAGAGGTAGGTGATAACTACCTGCGCCTCTTTGATGGTGGTTGGCAATCTAACACCACCAAATCTCGCATCAATGCTATCATGCAAGAATGCAGCATTGCAGGCGAAGGTGTATTCCAGAAGAACTATCAGTGGTTCATTCGCCTCTTCAATGGCACTGAATTCTTCGTCACTGAGTTTCGCTCTGGCATGAAACTTGGTGCTCTGCCTTACTCTCTGCTGCTCGCCTGAGTTACAGAATAGGGGAGACAATCTCCCCTTCTCAATAGACTTTCTAATTGAGAATCGCGGCTGCCCCTAGTACAACTGAACTCATGGCATCATCAGCATCCCCCATCCTAGGCGTCTGGTATGATCCGACCGCCAAGCGCAGTACAGTTGAGAATGTGGCACAGTGGGTTGCCGTTGCTGCTGCCCTGGGATCTATACTGATCTCAGTTCAAACGAAACGCAAGTGACCCACGCCATCGCAGTTCAACCGACCGCCTGGACTTCCTTCGATCAGCATGGTTGCGAGTGGGCAACCGACATGCGCCATGCCTACCGCATCGCCCAACAATGGGGCGAGCCCTGCATGGTCTGGATGTGCCCCGTGCATGGTGCCCCGATGAAGTGGTGTCGTGCCACTGAGATCACAGACGCCATCGCTGACCTAGTGTTCGGTGCCTGAAGTGGCACAAGGGGGACTGAGATCCCCTGCCCACCCTCTATACTAACAGCATGAACAGCACCGAACTCAAGACCCTGAACTTCACCCTCTCCCTGCAGGATCGCTGCATCGCCATCGCTGAGGCGCTCGCCATGGAAATCAACGGTGACCTCTCCTACGTGCCAGAGGAGGATGCCGAGCGTATCATGGCACGTCTGACCCCAGACAACATACAGGAGACGGCAGAGGAACTGGCACAACTTGCCTACTGGTTCAACTGATCACCCCTTAGACTGATTCCATCGAAACGAACCCCATGATCTACGTTGTGACCGCTGGCGACTTCTACGAATCCGATGATGTCTGCTGCCTGTTCGCCCATGAGGCAGACGCCCATGCCTATGCTGCCCAACTCGAAGGCGAATACGATTGGGCAGAGGTCACTCCCCAAACCGTCCACCAAGGTCCGCTGGTCGCCGCCTGACCCCTTATACTAAGAGCATGAACAAACAACCCGACCTCGCCGCCATCATGGCATCCTACACTGCACAGTACAACCAGATGCAGGCACGATCCGCTGCCAACCGTCAGGCATTCGCTGAGGGTCGCCCCTTCCCCTTCCCTGCCCCTGAGTGCCAGTCGGGCAACTGGAACATCAGCGACCGCGACTGATCGCCTGACCCTCTAGAATTCTCTCATACCAAACAACCCAAACGACATGACCGCTTCCACCCTCCCCACGTACAACGGTTGGGCAACCTACGAGACCTGGAATGCTGCCCTCTGGATTGGCAACGATCAATTCCTCTACAACACCGCTAAGGCGTGTGTCGAGTTCTGCTCTGATGACGAGACCCCCTGGGATAAGTTCGTCCGCTGCATGACTGACGGGCAGATCGGTCGCCATCTTGTGCAGACCCGTGATGGGGTGCGCTGGGATAGCGTCGCCATCGATGCAGACGAGATGAACGCCATGATGGTCGATCTCTGAACCGCACACTACGGGGGTCTCTGCTGCCCCCCTTGCCTATAGACTAACCACAGTTCAACCGACAGACAGACCGATGATCATGAGCATGGCAACCGACCTCCAGACCCGCCGCATCGTGTGGGCAGGTCGCAAGACAGAGACCGCTCATCAGACCATGGGGCAAGATCTCCCCATCACCGTAGAGAGCGAGTGGATCGCGGGTGCCTACGCTGACCGCTGGCATGATGAGGCAATCGCCAAGATCCCCACGTTCGGGTGAGGGGTCGCCCCCCATCCTACCACACACCCATTCTCTACTATGAACATCAGAAAGTATCAGCGATCAGTGGATGAAATCATGAACCGCTACGGTTTCATCTTTGAGAGCAAGTCTAAGCACATGAAATACAAGCACACGAAACTAGGCATCATTCAGGTATGCTCTGCGACGCCATCTGATAACTATGCTCTCTCGCAGATTGAGCGCCAATGTAGACGCTCACTCGCAGCAGCACAGTGATACTGGGGGGCAGTTAATTTGCCCCCCTTTGTTATACTTAGGGGCGCCAAGCGAAATGTTTGGGTCCCTCCTAACCTACAAAAGTATCCAGACGACCGATAAATATTTCTGAAAACCTTGAAAATAAAAAAATTTGCCCAGAAAAAAATTATGGAAAAACCCGCGTTTGAAAACTTCACAGGTATTCTAGAGAACTTTGATGCATTCTGCGACGAGTTTGAATCACGCGCCGCAGAGGCATTCATGAGAGGAGATCAAAATAATGGAAACATCGTCAGAGCAGCCACAGAAAAACTTGGAGGAGAAACTCCTACTGTTGTTACAGAGATTAGAGAGTCTGGAGCTGAGGGTGTCTCAGTTGGAGAGACCGACGATTGCGTACAGACGCCCACAGGGGAATAATTACGAAACATTGTCAGACACTCTGGACTACCTTCACAATAATGTAGAAGGTATTAAGAAAGATTTGCTAAAAGTCGCCCAAGCAGTATAATGCCAAACATCGTAGGACCAGATTGTGTAGATACTTTAAGTACAGATGCACTATGTCTGTATCCCGCAAAGGCACTAGGAGGGGACCCTACAAAGAGTCCTAATGTAAAGATCAACGGCGAATCGGTAGAATACTATAAATCTACGAGTATTCCAGACCCCACCGATCCAGAACCACTCCCATCAAATGTGATTCCCCTCCCATGCCAACCAGGAGATCGAAGGATTCAACCAACAATTAACACGACAGTGTATATCAATGGTAATCTTTTCGCAGTACAGGGAGATGAAGCACAGTTGGTGGTGGGAGGCACTCCAAGACCCCTCGTTGGTCCGTTCAAGTATCCCACAGTCAAAATACAGGAAGGAGGTGCTGGAGGGTCATCTGGAGGCAGCTCAGGGGGTGATGAAGCATTCCCACCAGATGATGGGGGTGAATTCATTCTTTACTGAGTTTTATGGTATAATATACAAGTCAATCGAGTACATCTATGGCAAAATCTAAAGTTGGTATCAGTGGTTTGAAGTTTGAGCCTGGTCCCCCTAAAAAGTCCCGTCAAGGTCGTTCAAAGAATACCAGTCTTAGTGCTACATCCCGCAATGGGCGTAAGAAGCGTTATCGTGGTCAGGGGAGTTAATCTCCGAGAACGTAAGCGCCGAGCAAACTAAATATTTCTAAGAGATAGCAACCTCTCTAAAAGTTCTGGAAACAGACTCTTAGAGAGGTTATTTTTATGGGACTCTACCCAGTAGACAAAGGTAATGATTTTCTAAAGGAAGGCAAGACGCTAATCACCGAACATGACAGTGAGAGGTATCTAGAAGCGCACAGAAAGAGCAAGAAACGCGACGAACTATACGACATACCAGAAGACAGAATGAGCCGCCCCTGTGGCGGTCCTGGGGGATTCGATGATTTTGTAGAGCGTTGGCATGAGTGAATAAATACAAATAGCTTCGTATCTTCATGCAATGCAGACCTTTAAGACGTTTAAGGATTTAAGCGTCACATTTAAAAAACATCCTATGACCAATGAGTTACTCACGGTCAAGGATCAGGCTGCAATTAAACAGTCGATCATGATTTTGCTTCTAACAGAAAAGAATGAGCGACTGTTTAAACCCAAATTCGGAAGTGCTATTTACTCAATGTTATGGGAACCACTCGATTTTGCTAGTGCTGCGATCATTCGCAGTGAAATTGGTCAAGTATTAGCACAATATGAACCACGTATTAATGTAACTGAGATAATATGCAATCCAGACTTTAACAACAATGGATTTGATGTAGAAGTTCATTATGAAATTATAGGAAGAGACGATACTCCACAAAACGTAGCTTTTACATTAGAGAGAACTCGATAAATGCCATACGCTCAGATTTCAAATCTTGACTTTAATGATATTAAAGTAGTTCTCAAAGAATACATGAGAACACAGTCAGATTTTACTGACTATGATTTTGAGGGATCCGTTCTCAGCAATCTATTAGATGTTCTTGCCTATAACACTTATTATACGGCATTTAACACCAACATGGCAATCAATGAGTTATTCATTGATAGTGCCACAATCAGAGACAACGTTGTTGCTATTGCCAGACAACTTGGATATAGACCAAGATCTATTACCAGTTCAACAGCATATGTCAATTTTACAGTTGAGTATGCAAATCCAACAACTGATGTAGAACTAATCCTCAGAAAAGGAACAGGATTTGTTGCATCATTCAATAATAAGGTTTATCAATACGTAACACCTGTAGACGTAAAAACACAGGTGGTGAATGATGTCGCAACTTTCACTAACGTTTTAGTAAAAGAAGGCACCCAGATAGAGAATCAGTTTATTGTCAATACTTCCAATAAATCACAGAGATTTATTCTAGACAACAGAAATATAGATACTGATACGATTCAAGTAGAAGTCTTTGCAGATGGTTCTAGTTTTAGCGAACCATATCTTCTTGCTGACAACATCCTCGATGTAACTTCAACAACAAAAGCATTTTTCCTCAATGAAATCGAAGACCAACGATATGAGTTGATCTTTGGTGATGGTATCATTGGAAAGAAACTTGATGATCAATCTTTAGTTGTTGTTCGTTATGTTGTTACTAATGGTCCAGAAGCAAATGGAATCAGAACTTTTGTATTTTCTGGAATTTTAGAAAACGAGTTTGGCATTTCCCCACTATCATTCGATACAAGTATCAATTCCACAGTTGCAGCAACTGGTGGCGAAGCAATTGAAAGCATTCAATCGGTAAAATATAGTGCTCCAAAAACATTTGGCACACAGAATAGAGCAGTTACAGCATCTGACTATTCTGCACTAGTGAGAAATGCATATCCATCGGTTGGAGACATTATTGTTTTTGGTGGTGAAGATCAAGACCCACCTCAATATGGAAAAGTTTTTATCTCTGTAAAACCCAGAGATTCTGCATATCTAACTTCATTTAGTAAGCAAAAAATTCTTGATGAATTGAAAAAGTATTCGGTGGCATCTGTTCAAGCAGAAATAGTAGATCCATCAATACTCTACGTTGAATTAAACAGTAAGATATTCTTCAATAGTTCAACAACAGATCTAACAGCATCTCAGATAGCAGCACTTGTAACAAGAAATTTCCAATCTTATATTGAAAGATCTGATACAGAAAAGTTCAACGGAAAGTTTAGATTTAGTAAAGCAGT
>Ga0222713_10004398_pt1 | contig 14134 bp, 8 predicted proteins | sample C33_649DmetaG_FD_165061 | JGI IMG/M metagenome (GOLD analysis project Ga0222713, IMG submission 165061) | Estuarine water microbial communities from San Francisco Bay, California, United States - C33_649D | ecosystem: Environmental > Aquatic > Marine > Unclassified | place: USA: California...
GTCGTCACTCGCGCGATATCCAATTGCGCGCCCGTCGTCGGAGTCGTCATCCTCGACGAAGCGCTCGGGTCGTACAGCCAGACGTCGATCGCGCGCGCGCGCGCGCGCGTCGCCACGCATCGACGCGCGTTCGCGCGCGCCAACGCGTGTGCGACGCCGATCGCGCGCGCGCGAACGCATGCGTTCGTCATCGATCGCGATTCATCTCGACGCCTCTCGACGACGGGCGCGCGACCAATCGCGCGCGATCGCGGTCTTGGAAACGACGACGCGACCGTCGAGTCGAGTCGATCGATGCGATTTGAATCGAATTGAATCGCATCGATCGATCGATCGCATTGCATCGACTCGCATCGATCGCATCGATCGATCGATCGCGCGTCGCGATCGCCTCGACGGGTCGCGAATCGATCGCCTCGCGCGATCGATGGGTGATGAAAAAAAATCGATCGACATCGATGTCGTCGATCGACATCGATCGAGTGAAACGATCGATCGATCGATCGACGGAATCGCATCGAGTCGAGTCGAGTCGAGTCGATCGATCGATCGATCGATCGATCGAGTCGGTCGACGCGACGCGACCGATGCGATCGACGACGCGCGCGCGCGCGTCATCGATCGTCGTCGACGACGCGCGCGCTCGCGATCGATGACATCGCGCGTGAACTCTCAAAACCGTCGAATTCGTCGCGCACGGAATGCGACGACGACGAAAACGACGACGAAGGCGAAAACCAGGAGGGATGATGATGAAGATGATGATGACGATTTAAACGCGCCGTCGACGAGCGCGGCGTCGAAAGGGTCAAAACGCCCGATACAAGGAGACACGGAGAACGAGCGAGAGGAAACGGAGCGCGCGAATGCGATAGCGAGACGCGCGCGCGAAGTGTTAGGGGTGATCATGGATGCCGACGAGGCGTGGCGCGCGCACGCGGCGGCGCCCGAACGCGGGGCGCGGTGCGCGCGCGAGGCGTGGATGCAGTGCGACCGACGCGGATGCGGGAAGTGGCGTCGAGTGCCGCGAATCGTGGCGCTCGTGATGCGAAGTGATGAGAGGTTTACGTGTGAGAGTTCAAGAGATGGGAGGTATAACGCGTGCGAGAGAGCGCAAGAGGCGACGGATGAGGAGATCGATCGAGCGCTCGACGACGCGGTGAGAGCGGAGGAACGCGCGGGGCGAGTCGTTGCGATCGAGCTCGAGCGAGAGGCGAAGCGTAAGGAAATGGAATCGAACGCACGGAAGGGATTTGTAGAGGGCGTGGTGAACGATGATGGGGCGTTGGTGCCGTTACCGCCGAAGAGGAAGAGGGCGAGCGGGAAGAGGAAACCGAAGAACGGGACGGAGAAGAAAAACGGAGCAACCAACGGGCGCGCGAACGGAGCGGGACATCACAACGGCTATAGCGACCTCGCGCCCAAATTTGCGCACGACGCCGCAGCGCCGCCGCATCCAGGTGCGTTCGAAGAGTGGTGTTGGATCGAGTGCGAATCCGCGGAGTGCCGCAAGTGGCGCCGAGTGCCGCAGCCTCTCGTGGCTGCGCTCCAGCCGCGCGACAGATGGGTTTGCGCGATGAACACTCGGCGCGACTTTGCATCGTGCGACACGCCCCAGGAGATCACCAACGAAGAGATCACCACGTTTATGGAGGACCAGCAAGCACGACTTCTTGAACATCAATCCAAGCTCGCGCATTACTACTCGTATTACGCCCAGAAGGGAGGCTCGCCTCCGCCCGGCATTAAAAAGATTCGAGTGTACAAAACGGTGACCGAAGAGGCCGTGGAAGTGAAAAAAGAACCGCTAGTGGCGCCTCCTCCGAAACAACCCAAGGTACCGTTTGATGAAGGGCCAGAAGACCCCGTTACGTGGGTGCCAGGGACACCGCGACCGATGCCGGCGCCAGCGCCGAGAGGGACGATTCCGCCGCAGCTTCCGGTGGTGTGCAACGAAATTGAAGGCGTATTTCTACCGCGACAGTCCATGTTTCGCTGTCACTGTGACCAACCTGAACATATGTGCGGCTCGATCAGCGGCGAAGGTGATGGGAAGCTCTTTAACGGTTCTTCATGGGAGGCGCATTGCGGACGAGGGTCGATGAAGAAGTGGCGAAGGTCAGTCAAGTGCTACTTGAGCGGTCCGGTGCCGCGCATGTTCATGGACAATTGGATTGAAGAAGTCGGTTTAGACGTGCCAGGCGCTCGGCGCGAGATAGATCCGAATGCCCCAAAAAAGTTCAAGACGAAGAAAGTAGAAAGTAGCACGGTGATGGTGGAGTTTGAGCCGTCCATCGCCCCCGGGCCGATTAATCAACTGTCGCTTAGAAACTTGATGACGGTGTTCGGTTTCATCTTGGACGGTTCCGCAGTGGGTACAGTGAAACCGGACGACGAGGCACCACAAGTGAGCGAGCAAGAGCGTCGGAAGGCGGCAGAAAAAGAACTGGGACGTCTCGCGGGCGTGTGCAAAGCATGGAGGTGCGCGTCGTTGACGGTTTTGAAAGCCGCGGGAGTCGCCGCGGCGGCTGCGCACCTCCAGGATGGAGGCGCGCTCCGAACGCAGTTTCACGTTATCACAGAGTACCTCGACCGTGTGGACGATAAGGAGTGCCAAGTTGAACGTTCGGTGACTTTAGCTGAAGATCATCCCTTCGAAAACGGCTCGAAGACGAAGACGAGAACGGATCTCAAGGATGGAAAACCTCCGGGTTGGTGGCCGTCGCTCGGTACCAAGGCACCGCGCAAATTACTGAAAAGTGAAGTGATCGAGCAGGAGACGTATGGGGTAGATTTCGTCACCGGGCGTGATGTCACGGACAGTATGAAGCGCATTTTACCAGATTTTTCAGAGGAACAAGTGTGGGGGCTGTACAAGCAACTTCTCGCGCAAGTTAATGCGAGCTACGGCGCGATGACGCCCGACACTTTAGCGACACAAAGCTTAGCGCTCGCCGCGGAAGATCTCGCTGAACATCTTGAGCGTCAGCCCGGGTCTACGGCAGTCGCGTACTCAAAGGCGCTGTGGGCTCTTTCAATGGAAGCGCGACAAAATCCTGAGCTGTTTGTTGTCCATCGTAAAGGTTTCGGCGTCACGTGCAAGACGCCGATCAAAAAGGGTGAATTCCTAGTTGATTTCCTCGGTGAGATCTATCCCCCATGGGCTTGGGCAGAGAAGCAAGATGCTATTCGGCAGGCTCAGAAGGCTCGCGGTCTACGCGATCGCGGTCCGCCCGAGTTTTACAACATGCAAATCGAACGTCCTGGAGGTGACGCTGAAGGATACTCAGTGCTCTTTTGCGACGCCATGCACGAGAATAATTACGCCGCACGCTTGTCTCACTCGTGCGATCCGAACGTCGAAGTGAACTTGAAGGCAATCGATGGCAAGTACGAGATTCACTTCATCACCACGCGCGACATTTTACCGGGCGAAGAGCTGGCATACAACTACCACAGTTGCACCGACAGCATGAAAGAGGTGGAGCAGGCGTATTGTTTGTGCGGCGCGCGCTTGTGTCGGGGTTCATATTTAAGTTTTGTCGGCGAAGATAATCACTCGCAAGTGCTCAATGCCAAACATCGTTTGATCGACCGTCAAGTGATGCTGTTCAAAGCGCTCGAAGAGTCCCATAAACCACTGCCGGCGAAGGAAATCGAAGCGCTCGCGACGGTGGGCTTTTATCCAGACAAAGGGTTGCTCAAGGGTTGTCCCGGATGGTTACTTCACTTCGTCGGTAGCATTGCCGTGTTCATGCAGCTCGAATTGAAAGAGTTACCTAAGCACATCATTCAAACGATGAAGAAGGAGCATGAAAAGTTGGCGAAGAAGAAGCCTGACATGGAGTTTACGTACACAGAAGAGTTTGCGAAAATAGACGCGTTGGCTATGCGAGAGAACAGAACACAGTGTTTGGCAATCATGTTGAGTAAAGTCCGACGAGTCATCACGCGCTCGAGAGATGGTTCGGCGCAAAAGAGTGTGGTCGATTGCATGGAAGAGTTTTCGAAAGCTGACACTCCGTTTCACCCCGTGAACGACGTCGAAGTTGCGGCGATATTTTGGGGCACCTCGCAAGACGATTTCCACAAATCCATCGTCGGTAGTTTGATTCACGATATGTCTCCGCACATGCGCAAAGAACTAGCCGATATGTTTGCCGTGTGGTTAAATAAGCTCGAAGAGGTTGCGTTGAAAGCGCGCAAAGGGAAGGTCAGTCGACGTGATTCTCTCTTTTGGCTCCGCGACGCGCTCAAAGAACTACCGCAAACGAGCGGTGCTCGGCATGATCTCGCGGCCGGAATCGTGCATCTCTACGCCGTAACCGACAACTTTTGGATTCCTTCAGATGCCCCTGAACATCAAATTTACAAGAGCGAGGTGATAGTGCACGTGCGAGAAGACGAAGTGAATGCGTGGGGCGTAGGCGCCGAAGGCGCGGGAACGAAGATTGTGGCGAAGAGTGAAAAGCAATATCGTCCTGGTTTCACCGCAGCGACGCTGCTGCAGTGGCATAAGCAAGAGCAGTCCGACCCGACGCAGCACATAAATTCGAATCGAAAGGGTAACTTGACTCTTCCTGATTTGGCATGTTGTTACTCGAGTCGTCCGGGTGTTCGATTGCCCAGAGCGGATTCGATGGCGCACGAAACTTGGATCGCGCATCTATCTTCGTGTCCCGAAGAGACGTGGCCCGCATCGAGCGGGCCGTGGGGACCGACAAATTCACATCGGCTCACTGGTACGCCGATTCTCGACGCATGGATGAGTGGAAAGAGAGACATGCGCCCCGCGGACATCGCGTGGTTGAAAAAGAACACAGGGGAAAAATAGTCTCAAAACGGTGTGAGAATATACACGCACTGAAACAAACCAAACTATCGTACAGTGATTACAACCGCGTTACGACACCTCACACCTCGCGTTCGCGCGCTAACTTGAGCGCCAAAAGAATCGCGCACGACTTTGCATGTTGGGGAGTCAATTTCGAGCGTTCGGCGAAATTCGCCAGCTTCGGCGGCGCCCCGTGCGCCGAGCAATAATCGTAAAAATACGCCGTCAGATCGCGTGGAATTTCCAATAAATCGAAATAAAATGCGCTCCCCTTACGGATGGCCATGACGAGCGCGTCCAGTGTCGCCTGAAACTCCATCGCGTGCTCCAACGCGATGGCGCTCACGGTCGCGCCGGCGACGTGCCTCTCGTATACCAATGCCTCCTCCGGTGTTAAGTCAATCATCGCCACGCGCGTGCTCTGCATCGTCATCTCTCCTCGCGCGTCGAAATCCCCGACGTCGTCTTCGGCGTCGACCTCCTCACCCTCGCGTTCGCCCTGCTCCTCGCCCTCCTCCTCGCTCGCGCTCGCGTCCTCGCTCGCGTCCTCGCTCGCGCTCGCGCCCCCTTCATCGACATCGCACACGTATCCTTCCCCCGCGACGTCGCTCCTCAACTCCACCCGACGCAACGCGCGATACGCCAACAACCCCGCCCAAGCGTCGCACGCCGCGTACTTCACTTGCTCGCTCGTCAACGTCTCGCGCTCCCAATCGCTCGTTCGCGTCTTATCCTTCGCCAACGTCTTCCCTAACGCCCGTTCGCACAACGCTTTCAGCGACCACGTCCCTCCATTCGCGGGTTTCCCATACCTTTCCCTCGCCAGCTCGTTCAACTCCACGATCGCCCCCACGCGCACTGCGAAATCCCTTCGCACTTTCCTCGCGTCCCCTCTCGCGTTCGCCCCGCACTTCCTCATCTTCCCTCTTAACCAACGTCGTAACTCCGTCGTCATCCCCGTCGCGCACGTCCGCACGAGCACGACCTCTCTCATTCGCAAATCCTCCGTCGCGCACGCGATCTGCATCAGCGCCACTTTCCTCTCCTTTCGTCCTTTACGCCATTCCACGCGCCACTCCAAGTCGAACCCGCAATCGTCGTACTTGTCCTCGATCGCGCGTAACGCCCGGGCGAGCGCTCGCGCGTCCGCGCATATCGCGATCGGGCCGTCGTACGTCAGCGTCTCCATCGACCTCGAGCGCGAATTCGCGTCGTCCTTCGCGAGCGTTCCATTCATTCCCGATCGATTCGATTCCATGGAATCATTCCCATGACTCGATCGATGGGATTCCATTCCGTGTGATTCCATTCACGATTCGATCGCGAAATGCGAATGGTGAAACAAAACCACGCCCGTGGAAAATGAAGACGACGAAGGAATCGATCGATCGATCGATCGATATCGATCTAGATCGCGCGTTGGACGACGAATGACGTCACAGCGCGACGCCGCGCGCGCGCGATGCCGCGGCTCGCGCTCGCCCGCGGCCTCCGATGCGTTCGACGTCGACGCCCGTCAACGCGCGAATGGCGACGGGCGACCGGGAGGGAAATACACATGCGCAAGGCGAACGCCCGCGAGGAGGACGGCGGGAAGACGGAGGGATGGGACGCGAGGGCGCGCGCGCGCGACGCGCTCGAGCGCGTCGCGCGAGGACGCGTCGATGGAGATCCCATCGTTCGCGACGATGACGTCGACGTCGAAAGCGAGGTTGGGAATGACGTTGGATCCGTCGATTTCACGGCGTTTGGTTGGGTTAATGATGGAAACGACCGAGCGAGCGCGTTCGCGAGCGTACCGGATGATATAGCGGCTCTGGTGCTGCGATTACCGAGCGCCGAACGCTCGGTGGAGGGCGCCGAACGCGTCGCGCGCGGGGTGAACGCGTGGATGGGGAATTTAAGTCGTGGTTTGCTCCCGGATGTCGACGCGGAGTGGCCGGAAGATGAGACGTTTCGCGCGGCGCTGATCGCGGCGTTGGGGGATTTGGACATGGCGCGGTTCACGCGACGGTTTCCTTTGGTTTTGGATACGCTGATGAAGAACGTGCTGGATATGTTGTACGAGTACGAGATCGAACGCGAGGACGAAGGCGAGGAGGAGCCGCCGAGTGAACCGAGTCGGACGCAAAGTTCGAGCGAAGGCGAGGGCGAAGGCGAAAGCGAGGGCGAAGGCGGAGGGGAAAACGATGAAGATGGCCAAGGCGAGGAGAAGAGCGCGGGTGGAGGGGCGGGGAAGGGCGAGGGCGAGGAAGACGGCGCGGATAACGTGGATGATTTCGACGTGAGCGTGGACGCCGAAGCGGACGCCGCCAAGGAAGAAGCGCGGCGGCGAGCAAAGGAAAAGAACAAGGAACTGGTCACAAATTTGATGGATGAGTTCAAAGATCAATGGGAGCCCGCGGTGGACAAGCTCGATAAGGCGGCCAAGGCGTTTGAGGGGTTGAATTTGGAAGATTTAGTCGACGGTCCCGAAGGTTTCGATCTCACGCGCGGAGTGTGGCAACACAGCGGATGGAAAGAACTCGATTCGCTGCGCAAAAAGCTACAAGAACTGCGCGAGCTGCGCGATATGGTGCGAAGTCTTGGTCGTGGCAGCGGCCGCGGTCCTTTGAAGCGCGCTCCGCGTCAAAGAGAGCGTCGAAATCTCCCGATGGGTCTCGTGCGAAGTCCCGTCGAGCCCGAGCAAACGTCTGGGCTCTGTCGCTCCGATGATTTATCGCGCATGATGCCGAGCGAAATGAGTTTGCTCGCCTCGGGCTTGCCTCAGGCGCGGTTGCTCCACTTCGCTCGCCGCGTCGAGCGCACGCTTTTATCGTACGAGCGCGTCGGGTGGTCAGAAGAAACCGCCGTCACCACGGACGGTTTCGAGACCCGCCCCGCGGCTGAGTGTGGACCGATCATCGTGTGCTTGGACACGTCCGGGTCGATGATGGGCGCGCGAGAGACCGTGGCCAAGGCTATGGTGCTCGAATGCATGCGTCAGAGTCGTACACAACAGCGCGCGTGTTTCTTGTACTCGTTCAGCGGCCCTGGTGATTGTCAGGAGCTCGAATTAAAGCTCACGTCACGCGGATTAGAGGGTCTGTTGGAATTCCTCGCCGGCTCGTTTCACGGCGGCACCGATGTCGATGAACCGTTTAACCGCGCGTTGAAGAGATTACAAGAGTCCGCGTGGTGCAATGCGGATATTTTGCTCGTCACCGACGGTGAAATCAAACCCCCGGACGAGACGTTGATAGAAAATTTGAACCGAGCCAAGGCGGAGCTCGGATTAAAAGTGCACGGATTGCTCGTCGGCGACGCCGGCGACGAAGACGTCATCGAGAGTATTTGTACCAACGTCCACGCGTTCAAGTCGTGGTCCGCGGTGGGTGGAAAGAGATCGTAGCGCGACGCTCATCGCCAAAATCGTATTATAATCGCAGTGTTGTCCCCTCAGTCGGCGTCTCTCGTCCCGTCGCGGTTGTCTCACCGCCGCAGCGCGCGCCTCGCGTCGGCGCGCGCCGACCCATGTCGCGCGTGCACGACCTCGTTCGCGCGCGCACATCCGCGCTCGTCTCCCCGAGTGAGTTTCGCGCGATCGTCACCCGCTCTCGGTACTCGGCTCTGACGCTCCAGCCCGCGGATTTTCCTCGCGTCGACGGCGCCGGCGCCGCGTGCTTCGACCTCGACCGCGTCGAGCGGCGCTATTTATTGTGCGGCACTCTCGACGGCGGTGCGTGCGTGTACGACACAGAATCATCCGCGCGCGATGGCGCGCGACGCACGCACGGTTTAGTGTGTGCGGTTCCCGGCGGCGGCGCTCGACCGCCAACCGGAGCGGTGGCGCCGCCGCCGCCGAGCGAGTCGACGTTCGTGGGGGTCCACGTCGCGCACACCTACGCGACGTCGTGCGCGAAATGGCTTCCGAGCGACACCGGTGCGTTCTTCACCGCCGGTTTCGATGGGTGCGCAAAGTTTTGGGACGCCAACACGTTATGTCACGTGAGCGAGCTGACGTTGGAGAGTAAGTGCCGGGCGTTAGCGTCGAGCGAAATAGCGTCGACGCACGCGCTCGTGGCCATCGGCACCGACGACGCGGTGGTGCGTTTATGGGATCCAGGGGCGAGCGTGGTCGCGCACACCCTGAGCGGGCATCGAGGAAGCGTCAGGGCGATGGATTGGGCGACGTCGAACGAATTCCAAATCGCGACTGGCGGCGCCGAAGGCGACGTGCGAGTGTGGGATATTCGTCGCGCTGGGGCGTTCATGATATTAGATAGGCATAATACGCAAATGAGCGCGCACGTGGAAGGGATAAAGGATGCGATGTACGCGGGGGCGGTTGGAGTGGTGGCGAGCGCCGGAGCGAAGCCGGCGTCGAGGAAAATGGCGGATTCGATTCCCGAACATTTGAAGACGGATGCCGCGCGACGGTGCTCGACGTCGAGTTACGTGCAGCGCGAGCGCGCGAAGGGCGGGCTCAAGCGCGCGCGCGACGGCGGATGGGGCGGGTGGGGCGTTGGATTTCGCCCCAAGAACGGCGAGCGCCGGGACGAAGTGTCGACATCCATGTCAGCTCGTGTCCAGGCTCGCGACGGGTATTCCTCCGTCGCCGCGCGCGCACACGACGACCAAGTCACTGGTTTAAAAGTCACGCCGTGCGGTTTATTTTTGATATCCACCGGCGCCGATGCGCGCGTGCGACGATGGGATTTAACAACGGGATTGAACACGTATGCGCCTTACGAAGAATGTGGGCCGATTCCCACCGCCGACGCGTGCCAAATGGCGATTTCGGGCGATGGCGAGCATCTTTTCGTGCCATGCATCACGGGAGAGACAAAAGTTTTCCGCACGCACACCGGGACGTTCGAGTTCGCGCTCAAAGGTCATCTCGATGAGGCATTCGCGTGCGCACACAAGGATGGCGGCGCCGCCACGCTCTTCACGCTCGGCAAGGATCGAAATATTTTATCATGGGCCCCGGCGGGCGACTCTGAATCGCACGATTTCCGCGATCGCATCACAAACGGCGATGCGTGGAGCGACGACGACGCCGACGATGGCGTCCCGGGCGTCGGTGCGGATCCTCATTCGCGGTTCGGTCCTGTTCGCGGGCTCGGCTATCGATCTTTCACACGCTCTCGAGCACTTCGATGAGCGTGGAGACGTCGGCGGCGCAGCGAAACGGCTTCTAATGCGACGAGCGATATTCGCGAGTTCGGGTTCGCTCGCTCGAGTGAACGCGATGGGGCGTATATGATCCATTCGATTGAATTGACAATGGACGACGACGCTACGCGAAACGACGTCGACGAGCGCGAAAGTCGTCACTGTTCAACGCGTGATCTCTCGCGCTCAAGCTATAACGTCTGCGACACTGAAAGAACCGCAAGAAATGTCTGACGATTCGTACAAGCTGCGACTCACCGAGGACCTGTCGTACGTCCAGCCGACGGCGCCGCTGCCGTCGTGGATTAAAGGCTTCTTCATCACCGCCGTGCATGCTAACGAGAACGCCATCGTCGACGCCGCGATTGAGGCGTGTGAGAAACTCAACGATTACTGGTTTAAAGTCGCGTACGAGCCCCATCGCGTAGACGGCGAGAAGCCGTTCACGCACGCCGAAGCGCTTTGGATTCCGGGATGCGACTCGTGCGCGTTCATCGCGTTGCGCCCAGACGACAACGATGCCAACGTGTTTCTTCTGGCGGTACGTCGACGACGGCGACTCGCGCGCAATTAGTCTCGGCATTCACTGACTTTACGTTTCGCTCTCGTCGTCAAAGAAAGGATTAGTGGAAGAATGCCGCGACGGCGCGGATTGGGTGCAGCCGACGCATGTCGCTCGTGTGGTTCCGGTTGAGAAATCCACTAGCGAGCTCGATTTACCCGCATTGGCGCAAGAAATCATCGGTCGACACTTCCCACCGCGCGACGTCGACGCGTCGCCGATCACTTTCGAAGTACATGTTGAGAACCACTCGCCGCTGTTCCGTTTCCACGCCAGCGACGTCCATCGCGTCGTCGCCGGCTTCGTCCCGGATGTGGGCTACAAAGTTGATTTGAAAAATCCGCAGCGCACGATCGTAGTGATCAACGCCGGTGGATCGACGATGATGAGCGTGGTTGAAAACTACGACGAGTTGTACCACTTCAACGTCAATCGTGCGGCGCACGCCAAGTTATCCTCTCGCGTTCCGCGCGACGACGACAAACGCGGCGCCGCCGTCGATCGATCCTCCGTCGACGCCGCGGCGTAATCAAATCGCGATTTCGTCGCTCAAGACCTCGTTCATTCCCCTCTTTTCCGTTGTCATGATCGAATACTCACGATTCCTTCGCATGCTCCTCGCTTTCATCGCTCGCGTGCTTTTCGAAATCGCTCAATTCGTCGCCGTCGCGCGCGCGTTCGATCGCCCGCGTAAACCCTCCCCGCGCGCGACGCCCACGCCAAGCTTTATCCGCGCCGCATTCATTCGCGCCAGGTCTCGCGCGCTCGAAAAGCGCACGAATCGCTCGTACTAAAAGTAACAAACAACGCTTTAACGCGCGAACGCTTTCGCGCGATCGATCGATCGACGATTCATAGGCATCGAAATGGCTTTCGCGCTGGAACTCGCGCGCGACGCCGCGCGCGTCGCATCGTCGACGATCGCGAGCATGCCCCTCGCGCACACCATCGCTGCGTGCGTCATGACCGTGGTAGCGTTGGTATTCGTCATGGATGCGCTGTCGCACGGGGTGTTGAAGAAGCGAGGGGCACCGCCGGTGATCGCGACGGCGCCGGTGTACGGCGGCATGGTTGAGTTTTTAAAAGGACCGATCGGGTTAATGGCGCGCGCGACGCCCAAGTACGGCGAGGCGTTCACCGTACCGGTGTTTCATAAGAGAATCACGTTTTTGATCGGACCGAAAGTGAGCGAGTTTTTCTTCAAGGCGAAGGACACGGAGATGTCGCAAAAAGAGGTGTACGAGTTCAACGTGCCGACGTTCGGGAAAGGAGTCGTGTTCGATGTAGATCACACCACACGAGCGGAACAGTTTAGGTTTTTTGCGGATAGCCTGAAGAGTAACCGCCTGAGGCTGTACGTGGGAATGATGGTGAAAGAGGCGGAGGATTATTTCGCCAAGTGGGGCGACAGCGGCGAAGTCGACTTGCTGGAAGTGCTTTCAGAACTGATTGTTCTCACCGCTTCGCGGTGCTTATTGGGCCGGGAGATACGCGAGACGTTGTATTCTGAAGTCACGGAGTTGGTGCACGATTTGGATAAGGGCATGGTGCCGTTGTCGGTGTTTTTCCCGTATGCGCCGATTGAGGCTCACCGAAAACGCGACGCGGCGCGCAAAAAATTGGCGCAGATTTTTGACAAGGTTATTCAAGCTCGTCGCGAAAGCGGTGCGAGCGAGCCCGATGTGTTACAAACGTTCATCGATGCTCGCTACAAGGATGGGTCCAAGCTCACGAACGATCAAGTGCTCGGGATGTTGATCGCCGTGCTGTTCGCAGGTCAGCACACGTCGTCCATCACGTCGTCGTGGACGGGATTGCTCGCGATTGCGAACAAGGATCGCGTCATGCCTGCGCTTATTCAAGAGCAACAAAACGTTATGAAAAAGCATGGTAACGAGATTGATTTTGATATCTTAGCGAGCATGGATGAGTTGCACTTTGCCGTCAAGGAGGCTCTCCGCATGCACCCGCCGCTCATCATGCTGCTTCGCATGGCGCAGGTGCCTTTTGACATCACCACGACGGACGGGAAAAAGTACACCGTGCCCAAGGGGCACATCGTCGCCACGTCTCCCGCGTTCGCTCACCGAATGAGCTCGGTGTTCAGCGATCCGGATCAATACAAGCCAGAGCGTTTCCGCGAGCCAAACGCCGAGGATAAGGCGCAGTTTGCATCCTTCATCGGTTTCGGCGGTGGCCGACACGGGTGCATGGGCGAAACCTTCGCGTACATGCAAATCAAGACCATCTGGTCGATTCTTTTACGCAACTTTGATTTCGAGCTCGTCGGCGATTTACCAGAACCCGATTACGAAGGCATGGTTGTTGGACCGAAAAAGTCGTGCGTTAAATATACTCGCCGTAAGCTTTCGGCGGCGAAATGACGGGACGAAATCGGTTACGGCATCGTTCAAAGCCTTCCCGTTCGGCCCCCGCGAACGCGTAAACGAAGGATGTGAACGGGTTTTCTTTGCGCCCCATCGCGATTTCGCGCGTGTCGCCAATCCCATACTTTTAACCACCCGCCCCTGGCGTTGTATGACGTAATTTTCATCAGTTTATTCGTCGTCTCGATTGAAAGAATGTAATTGAACGAATGTGGTATTAAATGGATGGAATAGCTTGAGTACAACGCGGTACGAACATTTCGTTTCATGATTAATGATGATGCCAAATAAAGCCAAATAAAGTGCGTTACTTTACTTGCCTCGCGGCGGTGGCTGCTGCTGCGGCGGGTTGACGGGCTGTCCGCTCGCGACGACGACCCTCGGCGGCGAGTTGGGGTAATACACCGTCTGCGGCGGCGGCGAGTTGGGGTAATACACCGTCTGCGGCGGCGGCGCGTTGGCGTAGTACACCGTCTGCGGCGGCGGCGCGTTGGCGTAATACACCGGCCGGGGTTGAGTCGCGTACCCGTGATGGACAACCACGCTAGGCTGCTGCACGTACGTGACGATCGGTCGTCGATCTCCTCGCAACCGCCCCGCTTGTCGATACATGTGCTCCCTCGACTCCTGCACCATCGCGCACCACGGGCAAAACAGGGCGGCCCACCAGCTGTCAGAGCAGCAGTTCACCGGACGAATCCCATATCGACGTTTCGTCTCCTCTCGCACGGGCGCGGCGATGAGGACGCCCCAATTGCAAAACCAGGGCGTGCACCACAACGCCCCGCCGTAGGTAAACCCCGAGAGGATCGTCCCCACGATCCATTGCGTCATCACGATCGCGCAGTACGCCCCTCCGATGCCATTCTGGCACGGCACCGTATTCGGCGGCAACTCCAACGCCCGGGTGTTCCTCTCGATCGTGCAACACGGGCACCAAAACGCCTCGCAGCACAACGAGCACCCGTTCGCGTTCGGCGCGTTCGCGCAGCACGCGAGCAAATGCGTTTGAAACTCAAGCGGTCGCCCCACCGCGACGTCGGGCGCGCGCGTGACGACTTGCACCGAAGGCGCCACGACCACGGTGTCGCCCAGCGCGGCGTCGATCGCGATGTCCATCGCGCGCGTCGATGTGACGCAAATCTTCTCCTCGAGCTCACATAGCTCAGATCATCGGCGCATCGGCGCGGGTCG
>Ga0222713_10004399_pt1 | contig 14128 bp, 10 predicted proteins | sample C33_649DmetaG_FD_165061 | JGI IMG/M metagenome (GOLD analysis project Ga0222713, IMG submission 165061) | Estuarine water microbial communities from San Francisco Bay, California, United States - C33_649D | ecosystem: Environmental > Aquatic > Marine > Unclassified | place: USA: California...
CGGATAGACGCCGAGCGCGACCGCGAAGAACAGCGACCCGTCGGCGGTGAAGCCGTTGTGGAAGTAGCGGTCGTAGAGCCCCGGCGAATCCGACAGCGGATGCAACAGCGGAGCCGGAGTCGGATGCAGCGGCAAATCATCGGCCGGATGCAGCACCTCAACCACCCACCAGATCAGCCGTGTCGTTATCGAACATCTGCGCCGTGTGCCGCTCCGCCATGACCGCGAACATCTCATCGCCACGCGGGGTGCTCGCCACCAACTGCGAGGCGATCACCGACATCGCGAGCCCACTGGTCGACCCGAGCCGATAGTCGTGACGCACCCCGTCAGCCACCTCACCACCGGTGACCCCGTGAGCCGAAAGCCCAGCGACATAGCGATCCACCAAGGCTGACTCGACGCGTCGGCGATCCTCCGGCGGCAACCCTGACCCCAACCCGTAGGCGACATCCACCGCACCCCGGCCAAGTCCGACGGTCTGCCAATCGACCACTGTCACCGACACCGCCCCCGACGAGGCCGATGCCGACGGATCGAACAGCATGTTGTCGAGCCGGAAATCGCCGTGCACCAGACACATCGGCGACCGATACGCGAGTGCCACATCAACCAAGCGCTCACCAAGCCACCGAGCCGCATCGATCACTTCGGAGCCGAGTCGCCCGGAGAACCGCTCCACGAATCCCGGCAGCAGATGGCGATAGGCGCCGACCCGCATCTCGAGCGTCGCCGCATCCGGACGAGTCAGCCAACCATGGGACAACAACTCCTCAGCCCGCCCCCACGTCGGCGCATGCAACCCAACCGCCCCATCCACGATCGCCTCAGCCGCCAAGGGCGAACAACCCGCCAACTGGTCACCCACCTCACCGGGCGCCACCTCCATGATCAGCGTGAACGCACCCGACCCGGCATCGAACACAACATGACGACACCGAGGATGGGGAACCTCGACCAACGTCGACAGATCCGCGTAGAAGCCGGCTTCGAGCTCATACGTGCGGTGCATCGCCGCCGCCTGCCGACTCGCCTCCTCCACCGCCGGGATCTTCGCCACCAGTCGGCGCGGCAACTCCGCATCGTCAACATCCCAGGTCAACTCGAGCAACAAGCTGAGCGCCACCTGACCAGTGCCGATCCGTGTCGCCTCAACCGAGGTCACGCGAGCACCGTCGACGGCGAGCACCCGAGTGAGGTACTCCGCATCCAACTCCTCGACGGTCGTCGCCAGCCCCGCGGCCATGAGGCACCGTACCCCGAGGTGGATATCCCCTCGCTCGTTCGAACCCTGTGACAACGTGACCCCATGGGCCACGGCCACAGCCACGGACACGAAGACGCCGATCCCCCCGCCCTCCACCGCATCGCCTCAATCGCGCTCTGGCCCGCGGTCGCGGTGGTCGGCGTGCTCACCCTCGTCGCCCTCACCCTGATTTGGCCGTCAGGTGACAGCAACTTCGAAGACCCACTGCTGCTCGACGCCGATCCGATCTCGGCCACCGTGGTCTCCGACCAACTCGTCCCCTGCTACTACGACGCCAGCCAAGACTGCCGACTGATCGGCTTCGAGATGCTCGACGGCCCCTTCGAAGGTGAGTTCGGCACCATCGAACAGGGCACCACCAGCCCTCTCGACGTCGGTGACGGCGTCATCGTCGTCGCCTACGAATCCGCCGACGGCGACGTGCAGTTCTCGTTCCAGGACTACCGGCGCGGCTGGCCGATGATCATCCTCGTCGCGCTTTTCGTCGGCGCCGTGCTCGCCCTCGGGAGGTGGCGAGGCATCGGCGCGATCGCCGGACTCGGCTTCAGCCTGATCGTGATCACCGGCTTCACCCTGCCCGCCATCCTCGACGGCACCAACGCGGTCGCCGTCGCCCTCGTGACCGCCTCGCTCATCGCCTTCGCCGCGCTGTTCCTCGCCCACGGATTCGAGATCGCGACCGCCGTTGCCCTGCTGTCCACCTTCGGCAGCCTCGTCATCACCGCCGTGCTCGCCCGCATCTTCGTCGGCGTCACCTCACTCACCGGGCTCACCGACGACTCAAGCGTGCTCCTCGGCGGACTCGACAACTCGATCGACCCGCGCGGCATCCTCCTCGCCGGCATCGTCATCGGCGCCCTCGGCGTGCTCGACGACGTCACCGTCACCCAGGTGTCCGCCGTGTGGGAACTGAAACGCGCTCGGCCCGAGATGACCACCGTCGAACTCATGCGACCGGCGCTGCGCATCGGGCGCGACCACATCTCGTCGACGGTCAACACCCTCTTCCTCGCGTACGCCGGCGCCGCCCTCCCGCTCCTGCTGCTCTTCACCGAAGCCGGCCAAGGCATCACCGGAGTGCTCACCCGCGAAGTGGTCGCCACCGAGATCGTCCGAGCACTCGTCGGCTCGATCGGACTCGTCGCCTCCGTGCCGCTCTCGACCTGGCTGGCCGCCGTGGTCGTGTCCGGCCAACCCGCCCGTCACCGGCCCTGAACGAACTCAGGCGCGATCGGCGTTACGCCGAATCTCCTCGACGATCTCCGGGATGCGGTTCGTCGGCAGATCGTGCCCCATGTCGGGGAACTCGATAAGCCGCGCGCCCGGCACCGCCTTGGCCGTTGTGCGACCCCCGCTCGGCGTCACCAACGGATCGACCATGCCGTGCACGACGAGCGTCGGACACTTCACCGACGCCAATAGCGGCGTCCGGTCGCGACTCGCGAAAATCGCCGCCGTCTGACGAGCCGTGCCCTGCACCCGGATCGACCGTTCCACACCGGCCTCGATCCGCTGACGGGCCACCGCCTCGTCATATGTCGGACCCGAGATCCACTGCCAAATCTTCATCGAGTTATCGACCACCGACGACGGGTTCGACGGGTCAGGGTCACCAAGGCGCGTGATGCGCCACGACAACGACGGCTTCGCCAACCCATGACGACGATCACCGGTGTGCGACATGATCGATGTGAGCGACAGCACGCGGTCGGGCCAACCGATCGCGATCTCCTGGGAGATCATCCCGCCCATCGACATGCCGACCACATGCGCGCGATCAATACCGAGATGGTCGAGCACACCGACGGCGTCGCTCGCCATCTCGCTCAGCGAATAGGGCGCCTTCACTGGCCGGCCGAGCATCGCTTTCACCAACGCTGAGCGGGCGAGACCCTCACCCGACATCTCGGTCGAGAGCCCGATGTCGCGGTTGTCGGGAGCGATCACCCGGAAGCCGGCGGCGACGAGATGCTCGATCAGCTCCGGCGGCCAGTCGGTGAGCTGCCCGCTGAGACCCATCACCAACAGCAGCGGATCACCGCTCCCGTACTCCTCAAACTCGATGGTGATGCCGTTGACCGCTGCCTGTGCCATGTCGACAGGCTAGGAGCCTTCGACAAGTACGGTGGTCTCCAACCCCTATGGCCAAGTTCACCAAGCGCAGCGCGAAGGACCTCGAGAAAATGGCGGGATTCCGCAAGCGGACCACGAAAGACCTCGAGTGGATCACCTCCACCATGAAATCTCTCGAGCAGCGGGTGGGGCGCCTCGACGCCGAACGATCCGAACTCGCCGACCGACTCCAAGAGATCGCTGACCGCGCCGAGGCGATCGATGTCCGCCTCACCACCGTCAGCACCGAAATCGCCCGTCAGATCGACGAACTCGGCAACGAGGTGAGCCGCGACGATTCAGCCGGTGTCGACAGTGACGCGGTCGCTGAGATCTTCACCGAACTGCGCGACGGCCAAACCCGCCTCGCCAACGAGCAGGCCCGCTACCAGATCGCCTTCCGCCAGGATCTCGCCAACCTCGTCGAACAACTTCGCCGAAGCTGAATGCCCGTCAGTCGAGGGTGGCCAGCGCCGCGCGGATGAACTCCTCCGCCTGCTGGATCGTCGCCTGGTAGGCGCCGAGATCACCGGCGCGTAGTTGCTCATCGGCAAGGGCGAAGAGCGCCTCAGCCTGCAACAACAACTCCGCCGTGGTCGCGCGCTCATCAGGAGTGGCCGGCACCTCAAGTCCGCCCTCGGTTGGCTGATCGGCACCACTGTCAGTGGCACCCGAGTCGGACTCGGCGTCGCCAGCGGTCACCGGCTCAGCCGGTTCGCCGTCGACGAGATCCTCCTCGGCGATCACACGCTCGGGCAGATCGGCATCGAAGCCCGGGAAGAGATCGGAGAGTGCTTCGCGAAGACTCGACGCGAAGGTCGCCCGGTTGTCGTGGGAGACGATCACGAAGCGGTACTCCGTTACCCCGTCGATCGAGACATAGAACGGGCGCACATAAATCAGCCCATCGGCCACCGGCAGAATCTGCATATCACCGAAGAGCACATCGGTGCCGCTCTCCTCGTTGTCCTGGAACGAGATCTCACGAGAGATCAACTGCTCCGACTCGGCCTGAGTGGCCACGCGCAACGGACCGGACGGCAGCGACTCCTGATCGACCACATAGGTGATCAGGCGTCCGTAGGAGTCGGGGTCACTCGACGCCGTCATGTAGGCCTGCAGCTCGGTGCGTCGGTCATCGGTAGAGAACGGCACGAACGGACGAAGAATCACGAACTGCTGCTCTCCACTGTCGCGGTCGCGGAAGAGCGTGTAATACGGCACGAACCGCTCGGAATTGGTCTCGAGAGCGAACTCGTCGCCCGTATCAAGACCACCCGACACCGACGACACCACCGTGCCACGCGGCTGGATCGAGGGAGCCTGCGCAACCGACCAGGCACCGGTCCGCTGGAAGAAGTCCTCCGGCGCGATCTGGTACTTCGAATAGAGATCGGTCTGGACCCGGAACAGATCCTCCGGGTAGCGCAGGTGCTCGCGCAACTCGGCTGGCATTTCAGCCAGCGGAGTGAACAAATCAGGGAACGCGCCCGACCAGGCATCGAGAATCGGATCGGCATCGTCGACCACGTAGAAGGTGGCTTCACCGGTGTAGGCGTCCACCACGGCCTTCACTGAGTTACGCACGTAGTTCGCGCTCCGGTCAAGACCGGTGCTGCGGCTGAGCTGCACATTGCCGATGCTCTGCGCGTACGGATAATTGGAGGTCGCCGTGTAGGCGTCGATCACCCACACCACTCGGCCATCGACCGCCACCGGATACGGGTCGCCGTCGTAATCGAGGAACGGCGCGAGTTTCTCAACGCGCTCTTGCACATCACGCACCAGCAACAACTGCGAATCCGAGTTGATAGCCCCCGAGCCCAAGATGTTGTAGTCGAGGAACGCAAGCGCCGTGATCGCCCGACGGACCGCGCTGCGCATCTCGATTCCCGCACGCCCGGAGTAGGCGCTGCCATCCCCACACTGGCTCTCCATGACATCGGTGTTTGCCACCGCATACCCAGTCAGCGCAGGCGAGAAATACAGCTCGGGGCGGTCCACCTCGAGGGTGCGGTAGTCGGGACGCAACGACGTGGTCACGCGGCTCACCGGCGCCATAACCAAACCGCACCCGCGGGTCGACACGAGATGCTGGCCCTGCCACGAGTTGTTCGGGATGCCGGCGAGATCGAGTTCACGAGCGGCGACAAGGACCTGTTCGAGCTCGCCGTCGACGAGGTAGCGATCGATGTCGAGGTCGTCGATCTGCAGCCCAGCCACCTCGCCGCGGTCGATCGCGAAACGCGAGAGCAACAGGCCGGGAGTGAGCAGGCGGACGTTCTCGATGGGTTCGAGGTCTCCCTCCACCTCAGCGGTGGTGAGCGAGGAGAATTCGATCTCGCGGGTCTCGACCGCATCGAGACCCATCGCGGCCCGTGTCGCGAGCACATTTCGCTCGATATACGGAGCCTCTCGCTCCTCCTGGTTGGGACGCACCACGAGGGACTGCACGACCGATGGGTAGATCACGCCACCGACGATCGACACCACGAGCCACAGGGCCGAGGCGAGGAGAGGCAACCTCCAACGGTCGGTGCGAATCGCCGTGAGGTACAGCAGACCAGTGAGCACCGCGATCAACGTGAGCAGCATCAATGCTGGGAGTTGCGCGTTGACGACGGTGTAGGTGGCGCCCTGCACGAAGCCGCGTGTCTCGTTGGTGAGCGCGAATCGGCTCAGCCAGTAGTCACCGGCCTTCAGCAGCGCGAGCACCGCGAGGAGGGCTGCCGCGTGCACCTTCGTGGCGCGGCGAATCGTCGGCACATTGCCGGTGATCATCACCCCGCCGTTCAGCAGATGAGCCAACAAGGTGAGCAACAGCACCACGATCGCTGCCGCGTACAGCCAATCGAGAGCGAACGACAGGAACGGCAATTGGAACACGTAGAACCCGACATCGGCGCCGAACTGCGGATCGTCGACACCGAAGTCGCGTGAGTTCCTAAAGAGCAACCAGTCCTGCCACTGCTGGGTGGCCGGCAACGAGAGCATCAGCCCGAGGAACACGGCAGTGCCGTAGCGCACCAGTCGGAGACGACGGCCGAACACCTGATGGAACCGCTCGACGTACGGGTGGACATTCGCTGGGAACACGCTCGGTGCGAACCGGTCGGAGAGCCAGAGGTTGACCAGCGCCAACAACACGAAGAAACCGAAGAAGATGCCGAACAACGTCAACTTCGGAAGCAACTGGCCCCAGAACACATCGGTGCGACCGAGGCCGTCGTGCCAGAGGTAGTCGAGGTAGAAGCCGGCAACACCGCGGCCGAACACCACCACCAAGAAGAAGATCGCGCCGAGCGCGATGAGGGCAATACGACCACGCGAGCGGCCGCCCGGCGTTGGTCTCGGGAGGTCTGAGGGGGGACGCATGTCCCCCAAAACCCTACCGGCCGTCTGGCACGAGGCGACAGCGACAGCCCGGATGCGCCGGGCCGTTCACATGGCCGGTCGGGAACGGCTCACCGGCCGTCACCGGAGCCGCGAGCGAGTTGTCCTCGCAATCGGGACACGCCTTCGCGCCGGGCGCGACCACCCAACGGAGACGCGCGCCCTTCGGCGCAGCCGCGACCACCGCCGCCAAGCGCGCCTGCCACAGCGCATCACCGACGCGGTCGTCGATCACCTTGGTCTTCACGTCGCGGTACACCGAGCGCACCTTGGCCGAGATCTCGTCGTTGTCCCCGGCTGCCGCCCCGACCGCCGCGCCGAGCCGTTCGCGCAACACCGCCACGATCCCCTCCGAGATCGACTCGATCGCCTCGGTGCGGATCCGCTTCAGCGTTCGCGCCGCCGGCTTCGAGCCCCCGACCGTTGACGCCCCCGACACCGCGGCGGCATCGATCTCATCGGTGACCGTCGACGTGTAAGACGCGGCATGCTCCACATCGGTCGGCACCAGGTCGCCAAGATCGTTCACCTTCGCCTTGCCGCGAAGGGTCTCGAGAGCGGCGTTCTGCTCATCGGCGAGCACGCGCTTCACCTTCTTGGAGGCCGCCGCCACCAGCTCGTCGAAAGCGGCTGCCTCAGCATCGGGCTCATCACCCGAGTCGTCAGTATCCGCATCGTCAACTGACTCGTCAGTCATCTCACTGGCCGAGCCATCGCCCCCATCAGCCGAACCATCATCGGCCTCAGCGCCCTCGCGGAGCCGTGCGAAAATGTCATCCACCGACGACTCGGCGGCCGGCTCGCCCCCGGCGAACAGCGGAACCACCTTGGCGCCCTCGCCTCCATCATCCGACGAGTCGGTTTCGACCGCTTGAGCCTCCGACTCGACGGCCTCCGTCACCGCCGTCGCATCCACGATCGGCGGAATCGACACCTCGCCGTCATCGAGATCATCAGCCGCCGCGTCGTAGATCGCCCCGGTGCCCGATGACACCACCGGCTCGGGCTCCGGCGCGTCGAGATCAACATCGAAGCCCGTCGGGCGCACCGTGGCCGCGACCGTGTCGATCGTCGAGCGCGCCCGCTCGATCGCCTCCGTCAGCCGACGCTGCTCCACCTCAGCCTCGCGGAACCACTGCCGAGCATCCGCTTTGCGCCGCTTGATCGCCGCCTCAAGTTGCTCCTGATGAGACCGCGCCTGATCGAGCAGCTCACGACCCTCGCGCTTGGCCGTCTCGATCTCCTGCGACGCAGCGGCCGCCGCCTCGCTCCGCCGACGCGAAGCATCCTCCTCAGCAGCCTCCCGAAGCCGAGCCGCTTCCGCCGTCGCCTCATCAACCAGTTCGGAGGCCACCTGCTCGGCCCGCGCGCGGATCTGCGTGGCTGCCTCGCGGGCCGCGCGCAACACGCTCGCTGTCTCGTCACCGAGCATCCGCGCGACCGTCTCATCATCAAGTTGGCTGAGATCGCCACCCGCGCTTCGGGCTGCGGCTAACTCGCTCTCACTCCGGGAGAGCCGCGTGCGCAACCGCTCCAACTCGCCCCCGACCGCGGTCAGGAACGTGCGCACCTCATCAGGGTCGAACCCTTTGCGTGCGGAGGAGAACCCGGCGGACGCAACCGCCGCCGGATCCGAAGGATCGGGACGCGGACTGGTGGCCATGTTCCGAGCGTAGGTTGCGCACGAAGTCCGGTCGCGTCAATGCGCGCGCCGAGCGACGGTCACGGATCGATCGGATCGCCGCCGAGGTCGACCAGCACCTCGAGCGCCTCATCGAGGGTCGCCACCGGGATGATCTGGAGATCCGGAGCCGCAGCCCGAGCCGCTTCGATGTCGTCCTCGCGCTGCGCCGCGGGCACCAAGAACACCTCGATGCCGGCCTGATCGACCGCGGAGGCCTTCTGGCGAAGTCCGCCGATCGCGCCAACCGAGCCGTCGAGATTGATCGCGCCGGTCACCGCGACCTGCGTCGACCCCGTCAACTCCCCGGGCGACAACTCGTCGATCAACGTCAACGTGAACGCCAGCCCCGCCGACGGCCCACCGATCGAACCGGTGTCGATATCGACCGTGAACGGCAACTCGATACGGCGCGTGTCGAACGGGATGAACCCGACGATCGTGCGATCCGGTTCGTCGGGCACCGAGATCAGCTCCACCTCGGCCTCGAACGGATCGGAACCACGGCGCTCCACCCGAACCGACAGCAGATCACCCGGCGATCGGTCAGCGAGCACCTCGATGAGATCGTCGACGCTCTCCAAACGCACCCCATCGGCGACCAGCAGGCGATCACCCGGGTCGAGAATCTCGTCCGACGGCGCCGTCGACAAGCACTCGCCATCAGCGGCCCGCTCAAGGCACACCATCTCCTGAATCAGCACATCACCGGGCAACAGTTGCGCCTCGAAACCGAGCCGGGTCAACGCCACATACTGAGCGACCTGCCCAGCGGTGCGCATCGACTCGAGCGAGAACACCCGTCGTTGATCCGGGGTTTGGAAACCGAACCGGTCCTCCTCGGTGAGCAACTGGAACGCGACCTCGTCGCGACCGACCCACCACGACAACGCAGACTGGCGCGGCTCAGTGATGGTCACGAAGTTGAACGAGCCGTCGGTCGGGAACTGCTCAGGCAACTGCCCGAATGGCGCTGAGATCGACAGCCGCTCAGCCACCGGCTGCGCCGACGCTGGAACCCGCGCGTACGGGGCCGGCTGCATCTCGTCGAGTCGCGTGTTGAGTTTCGATGCCACCCACGACGACGGAACGAGCGCGGCCGCGATGATCAGCAACGGCACGAGCAGCGACACGACAGCGAGCGGTACCGACCACAGCGGCGTCCGGCCCACGGTTACGCTCGTCGTCACGGTGTCGTCATCCATCGCAATCTCCGTCGACGAGCTCACCGTCCGCGCGGCGGGAATCGTCGCGCTCGCGGTGCTCGGTCTGCTACTCGCCGGTTGGCGCAAGCCTGCCAGAGCATCGGTGCGACGACCACGCGGACCCTTCGGTGGATATATCGGGGTGCCCGTCACCCAAGAACCCACCACCCTCTACCGGCGACCCGGCCCCATCCGCCGAATCTGGGCGCTCGCCGCCGCCACTGGACTTAGCCTGCTCACCGGAGCCCTCATCGCCGTGCTCGTCGCTTTCGCCGCCGTTTACGGCGTGATCACCCTGACCGACCTGCTCAGCCGATGACCGACACCGAACGATCCTCACGTCGCCGCGAGGTCACCCTCGCCGGTCACCTCGGCGACCGCGCCACCGCCGAAGCCGCGCTCGGCGACACCGATGAAGCGATCCGCGAACTCGCCCTCGGCGCGATGGAACGACTCGGCGCACTCGACGACCACCAAGTCAGCCGCATGATCAACGACCCGTCGATCAGGGTTCGCCGGCGACTCGCCGAGATACTCGCCGCCCACTCCGACGTCGACCCGACGTCGCTGCTGCACGACCCGGACCCAACCGTGATCGAAGTGGCCGCCTGGGCGATGGGTGAACGCGAACAGGTCGACGACTCGACCCTCGACCGGCTGATCGCCCTCGCCACCGAGCACACCGACCCACTCGTGCGAGAGTCGGCGGCCGCGGCGCTCGGTGCGATCGGCGACTCTCGAGGGCTGCCAGCGATCCTCGCCGCCTGCGACGACAAGCCCGCCGTCCGTCGTCGAGCCGTCCTCGCCCTCGCACCCTTCGAAGGGCCCGAGGTGGAGGCGGCCATCGACCGCGCGCTCAACGACCGCGACTGGCAGGTGCGTCAATCAGCTGAGGATCTCCGCCGATTCGACGGCCTCATCGTCGAATGAGTTGAACCCGTTCAGACGCCAGCCGGTTCGAGCTCGTCACTCGGCTCGCCGCTCGGCTCATCCCCGGAAGAGATGACCGCGTTGTCGATCGACGGCTCGGCGTAGGTCGGGCCCTCCACGTTGAGATGCGGCAACACCCGGTCGAGCCACTTCGGGATCCACCAGTTGCGAGCACCGAGCAACTCCATGGTCGCCGGCACCAACAACATGCGGACCAACGTCGCGTCGAGCAGCACGGCCACCGCGAGACCGACACCGAAGAGCTTCACAATTCGATCGTCCTCAAGGAGGAAGGCGCCGAACACGACGACCATGATCGCCGCCGCCGCCGAGATCACCCGAGCCGTCGCGGCCAGACCGTCGGCCACCGAGTTGGCGGCGTCACCGGTGCGGTCGAACTCCTCCTTCACTCGCGACAGCAAGAACACCTCGTAATCCATCGAGAGCCCGAACACGATCGCGAACAGCATCATGGGCACGAACGGTTCGATCGGAGCCGGCTCGACGCCGAACACCCCGGACAGCCATCCCCACTGGAAGATGGCGACCACGATGCCGTAGGCCGAGGCGATCGAGAGCACGTTCATGAGCACCGCCTTGAGCGGCACCAGCAGCGACCGGAACACCATCGTCAACAACAGGAACGACACTCCGAGCACCGCTCCGAAGAACACGAGCAGGCGCCCACCGAGATAGTCGGTGAAGTCGATATTGGCCGGCACCGCGCCGGTCAGGTTCACCGTCAACGTCGAACCCACGATCGCCGACGGAACCACCTCCGAGCGGAGCCGCGCGACCGTGGCCTCGGTGGCCTCGTCTTGAGGCGAGGTAGTCGGGATGATCTGGATGAGGAAGGCCTCCGAGGCCGACGGATCATTGAAGTCGCTCGGGAACGGCTGACCTACACGGTCGACACCGGGATCGGCCGCAAGAGCATCAGGCAGGGCCGCGATCACCGGCAAATCGGCCGGTGAACCCGGCTCGACCGTGAGGAGGAACGGGCCGTTGAAACCAGGACCGAAGCCCTCAGCCACGAGGTCGTAGGCGCGCCTCGCCGACGTCTCCTCCGACAGGTTCCCCTCATCGGAAAACCCGAGCCGCAGCGAGAACACCGGCAGCATCAGCAGCACCAGCGCGCCTCCACCAAGGAACACGAAGGTCCACGGCCGAGCCTGAATGACCCGGCTCCACCGGTAGGACGTCGTCTCACGGAGCGGACGCTCGCGCCGTGCCGGAACGGCCCGTCGCAGCGGTCGCACAAAGAGGCTCGCCGCGAAGGTCGCGAGGGCGAGCACCGCGCCAATCGTGGAGAGCGCCGACACGCCGAGACCGACGCCAAGCAGAGCGATAGCCACGAAGCCCGCCGTCACCAGACCACGCCAGCGAGTGACCTCGACCTTGGAATGGAACAGGCCGAGAAGCGCCGGCAACAAGGTGATCGAAGCCACCAGGGTCACCGCGACCGTCGTCGCCGCCGCGATACCGAGACCGGACACGAACCCGAGACCGATCACGAGCATGCCGAGCAGCGAAAGCACCACGGTGATGCCAGCGAATACGACCGCGCGACCCGAGGTGTCGAGCGCGCCCATCGTCGCCTCGAGTGGCGACCGGCCTTGGCGGGTCAGTTCGCGGTAGCGGGTGACCATGAAAAGCACGTAGTCGATGCCGACGCCGAGACCGATCATGACGCCGATGAACGGGGCGAACTCGGGAATCGAGACCGCGTTCGAGAGCAGGCTGACCGCCCCAAACCCGCCCGTGCCGACACCGGCCAGAGCGACACCGATCGGAAGACCCATCGCCATCACCGAGCCGAACGACACGATCAGGATCACCACGGCGAACGCGAGACCGATCAGCTCGGACTTCGGCGGCTCGAACTCGGCAAAGATCGCCCCACCGATCTCCGTCGTGACGCCGTCGATGGCGGGCTCGAGATCGCGGATCTCCTCAGCGATCACGGCGGCGCGGGCCTGGTCGACATCACGGGCGAGGTTGAGCTGGGCGTAGGCGATACCACCGTCAGGGGCGATCTGGCCCTGCCCAAGCGGCTCATACGGCGACACGACCGACACGCCATCGATCTCATCGATCGCCTCGAAGAACGACGTCATCTCCGCCACCACCGTCGCGTCTTGAACGCCGTCCTCGGCGAGGAACACCAGTGAGCCACCGAAAGCGCTGCCCGCCCCCGGGAAGTTCTCGTTGAGCACATCGAAGCCCGTCGAGCTCTCCGACTCGGGGGTCGAGAACTCGCCGGAGAAGCCGGACCCGATCGCGCCAGCCAGAGCGTTGATGCCGACCAGAGCGACGATCCAGGCGATGAGGATGAACAGGCCGTGCTGGAACGACCAGCGAGCGAGGGATCGGTACACGGGGGACCTTCGTTTCTGTGGGGGGTAACGCATCACGGTGTTGAAACCGCTCAGCATCTATCTATCGGCGTTGATCGTCGACTATTCGTCAGCGACTTGATGGAACCAGGTCAAACGCGCGCGCGACCGCTGCTATTCCGGGGCAGTAAACATCCACCCGGTCACAAACGGGTGATTACCGTCGGAGTGTGACCGAGGCCGCCCACTGGGACGACGTCTATCGAACGCGCGCCCACGACTCACTCTCGTGGTTCCAACCCAGCGCCGACATCTCGCTCGCCCTCATCACCTCGGTCGCCGACCCAGCGGCGATCTCCATCATCGACGTCGGTGCCGGCACCAGTCCCCTCGCCGACGCGCTCCTCACCGCCGGTTGCACTGACCTCACCCTCCTCGACCTCTCGGGGACCGCGCTCGCGCCCACCTCCGCCCGTCTCAACGAACCGACCTCGGTCGCGACGGTGGTCGGTGACATCACCGAATGGGACCCGGGTCGCACCTTCGACCTCTGGCACGACCGGGCCGTGTTCCACTTCCTCTCCGGCCCCGGCCGCGACCGGTACGTCGCCACCGCTGAGCGAAGCATCCGCGAAGGAGGGCACCTCGTGATCGGAACCTTCGCCGACGACGGGCCAACCCGCTGCTCCGATCGAGACGTCGCTCGCTACTCCGCTGACCAACTCGCCGCGGTATTCGCGAAAGGATTCGAGATGGTCACCACCCGCGATGAGCACCACCTCACCCCGAAGGACATCGATCAACACTTCACCTGGGTGGTGCTGCGCCGACGTGACGCCTGACCCAGCCGGCCATCGAGGCCGGGTCACCAGGCGGCGAGCACCGCGGTGATGACCGGCGCGAGCACGAGCGCCGGCAACAGGTCCGCCACCGGCACCTGCCGAATACGCAGAAGACGCAGGCCGATCCCGAGCAGCAGCACGCCACCGGTCGCCGTCATCGCCGCCACCGTCGAATCCGGCATAAACGATCCGAAGCCCGCTCCGAGAATGGTCAACACCCCCTGGAACACCAACACCGAGAGCGCCGACAGCGCCACACCGAGGCCAAGAGATGCCGCGAACGCCATCGAGGCGAAGAGGTCGAGCGACGACTTCAACACCAACTGATCGATGCCGTTACCGAGGCCATCGCTCAACGAGCC
>Ga0222713_10004400_pt1 | contig 14124 bp, 9 predicted proteins | sample C33_649DmetaG_FD_165061 | JGI IMG/M metagenome (GOLD analysis project Ga0222713, IMG submission 165061) | Estuarine water microbial communities from San Francisco Bay, California, United States - C33_649D | ecosystem: Environmental > Aquatic > Marine > Unclassified | place: USA: California...
TCATCGACGATGGATTCCAACGTGCGCGCGAGCGATGGGTGGATCGATGTCTCGATTGGGTCCTGGGCGATCGACGTCGGGTCTGCGGTGTCGGGTGGCATGGGTTGTTGTGACGCGAGCGGCGGCGGCGGTTAGAGGTTTGGTTTTCGTGAATGACGAAAAGTGATGCTACAGAGGTGCTAGAAGCGCTATGATGGGAAGCAATAAGTCTAAGTGGGTTACTTTTTCGCGGCGGCGCACGCGTCGGCGAGGAAATCCAATCCGGCAGTGATGCCCTGGCCCGAAAGGGCGCTGCACTTGAAAATGCTCCACGTGCGGTTCTTAATCGAACTTAAACCGAGCTGTTCGGCGACTTCGGCGTCAGATAACGCCCCAGGGAGATCTTGTTTGTTTGCAAACACGAGAAGGATGGCGTCTTTGAGCTCTTCCTCTTCTAAGAGAGCGTGGAACTCTTCGCGCGACGTGCCGATGCGCTCGATATCCGAGCTATCGACGACGAAAATGATGGCCTGCGTGTTGGGATAATAACACCGCCAGTACGGTCGTATCGATGTCTGCCCTCCTAAATCCCAAACCTGAAACTTTACGTTCTTATGCGAAACGGTTTCCACGTTAAAACCGATGGTGGGGATCGTGCTCACCACCGTACCGACTTGCATTTTATACAATATCGTCGTCTTCCCGGCGTTGTCCAATCCTAAAACCAATATCCGCGCCTCGCGGTCGCCCCAGTACGACCAAAATCGACTAAATAGCACCCCCATCTCGTCTTATCGCGCCCTCTCGCGCGTCCCCCCTCGCTGATCGCACACAAAAAACACCCGTCAGTCGCTCGCTCGTTTTCATAAACGAACCGCTCAAACGTTCCTCCCTCGACGCGTTTCTTCAGTTCAGGTCTCCAATGTTCTCTCGACACCACGTAACGTTTACGATCAGGTCTCCAAACATCGTTCTTTCATCACAAGAAACCGTTCGTCGCCCTTCTCCCCTCTCCCTTCTCGCGCCCGTCCTCGACGGCGCTTCGCGAACGTTCGAGCCAACCCTAACGCGCGCGCGCGTTCCTCAGTTCTCCAAGGTGATCTTCGCATCCTCAAAGTCAATGGACTATTCGGAAGAACGAAAGTATAGAACGTTGTTCATCATCGGAACCCTTTTGCGCGCGCGCGTCGTTCGCCCTCGTGTCTCCATTCCCACTCGTCATCGATCGATCGATCGATCGATCGATCGATCAATCAATCAATCATTCGCGCGTCGCCCGCATCTACGTCCTCATTCGCGTCGTCATCCATCGTCCCCAATCGCGCGATCGACATCGACATCGACATCGTCTCACCTCACACCCCTCGCTCGTTGCTGTTCTCCGTCCTCGCTCGCGGTCGCGCGTCGGCGTCGCGTTCTGTCGCTCGCGCGCGCGAGCTCGAGCGCGTCACACCGCGCCTCGCATTCGCCCTCGCTCGAGACCACGATGTCCCTCGCGTCGTTATTCGCCAACGCGCGCGCGAAAGCGTCGCTGCGAGGGAAAGAGCAAAGCCAAGGCGAAGCGAGCGAGCGCGCGAACGCGGACGCGGGCGAAGCGCCGAGGCGCGCGTCGGGCGCGCCCGCGACGATGCTTCGGCCCTCGCGCGCGCGTTTGCCGACAAAGGACATTGAACGTGAAGAGAGGATGAGGAAAACGCGCGCGTCGTCGGAGAGCGAGGACGTTGAACGTGAAGAGATGACGATCGGTGAGGCTTCGAAGCGTTCGCGTTCGCTCGGAAGCGACGGAGAGGAGCGACGAGGGCGAGCGCGAGCGACGACGAGCGAAAGAGCGAGGAAGAGGGAAAAGACAACGCGTCAGATGTGTTTGGATCTCGGGCAAAAGTCGCTGACGCACTGCGCGTGCGTGAGATGCGGGTTAGTGTACGCCAAAGGGGATCCGTCGGATGAGCGCACGCACGCGAGGTATCACGACGCGTTCGTTCGCGACGGCGCGCACGGACAGATGACGTACAAGATAAAAGCGGACGCAAAGTGCGTGTGGATGAGCGATGATGGTGACGTGAGATGCGTTCGCGCGGAGGATGCGAGCGCGGCGACGCAGAAGGTGGCTCGAGGCGTCGAACGGGAGTTGTCGTTGCCGGAGGATTGGGTCTTTGGCGACGCCTCGAATGGGGTGAAAGCGTTCGTGTGCGTCGAGAAGAGAGGGAATAAAGTCGTCGGGGCGCTGTTCGCGGAGAAAGTGCGATGGGGGTATCGGACGATACCGGTGAGCGCTTCGAAGGATTCGACGGAGGGATCGACGGTGAAGCACGGGGGCGTGGAAGAGAAGGCGACGTGCGGCGTGCGCGCGATTTGGACGCACGCGAGGGCGAGAAAGAAAGGGTACGCTCGCGCGATGTTGAACGCGATGCGAGCGCATATGGTTCCGGGATACGTCGTCCCGGTGAAGGAGTGTGCGTTCACGCAACCCACGGAAGCGGGCACCGCGCTCGCGTTGCGATACAGCGACTCCGACACGTTCCTGGTGTATTAATTGTACCTGTACAGTACTGAAATGAAATGAATAACTGTAGAAATATAGACAATGTTTGAAATCAACGAAATGCTGAGCTAGCGAAATAATGAGCCGCGGAAACTCATGCGCGCGCGACGTAGCCATCGAGCTTGACGAGCTGTTCGGCGTCGAACACCTTGAGCTCGGCGGCGTCAGCGTCTTCCATCACCTTACCACCGCCGAACGCGAACTCAGAATTGCCGATGATACCGATCGGATCGCTCACGGCGCTCTTCTTGAGACCGCTGATGATGCTTTGTTGCACATCCTTCAAGCCTTGCGTCTTCATGCCCTTGGCCTTGGCTGCGACGACTTCGGCTGCGAGCTTACCGCCCAACACGGCACCCTCCATGGAACCCAAAAACTTTTGCGATGTGTAGTCACCCGCCAACGTAAAGTTGCTGATTGGCGTCTCTTGGGACGGGCGGAACTTGTTGCGGCCCGGAATAGCGGCGTACACCGAGCGCGGCGTCTTGACGACGGCGTGCTTAAGCAAACGAGCGCCGACTCCATCAGGAGACTTGGGTCCAATGTCGAGCGGGAAGAGCCGTTCGAGCTCCTTCATCGTCGCATCGACGATCTCTTGGTTACTCTTGGCGATCCAGTTCGTGTTGCCACCAGCGATGGGCGAGCACGGCGCGAAAACGAGCTCGAGCATGGACTTTTCTTCGTCATAGTACTCTTTGCACGTTGTGCTCATGTCGGCGTACACCGAGAGCAAAGGCGAGCGTGAAAAGCACAAGTGGTCGACGTTAGTCAACTTGCGGTCGAACCAGAGGTGTATGTTGATCACTGGAATGCCTTCAAGTTCCTTTAACTGCGCGAAGTGCGGCATTTCGCCCCACTTCTTCGGCATCATACGCTTCATGACATCGACCGGCATGGCGGAGACGTAGTGATCCGCCACAATCTTCTCGCCATTCGCCATCAATAAGTGCTTCACCGAGCCGTCTTCGTTGAGCACGAATTCCTTGAGGCGCTGCTTGGTTTTTACCGAACCCCCGTTCTTCGTGATCGACTTCACCATCGGCGCGCACAAACGATCGGGTTGGTTGCCATCCAAAAACGCCATTTGCAGCCCGTCGGTTTCGTTTAAGAAGCGGTTCATAGCCGTCAGCACGACGGTCATGGATAGTTTATCCGGATCGATGAAATCCAAAGCCTTGGCCATGGAGATGAACACTTCGGTGTTAATTCTCTCGGGCATACCGTACTTGCGCATGAAATCAAACACTGAAAGCTCGTCTTGACGATCGATGAAATCTTGCCCTTCCACCAACATCGGCAGCAGCGCCGGCGCCGTTTGCAATTTTTCTGGCAACGTCAACATCTTCTGGTTCAACAAAATCGCAAGGCCAAAGTTAAACGGCGCGGGAATGCCCTTGATGAAATCAAACGTCGTAAACTCCCCAGGAAGCTCTTGCATGGCGAAAATCATCTTGTGCACCTTCCATTGCAGTCGGTCCTCGATGTCCAGCTCGGCGAACAAGTTCATCATGTTCGGATATGCCCCAAAGAAAATATGCAACCCGGTCTCGATCCAATCCCCATCCTTATCCTGCCATGCGCTCACCTTCCCTCCTAATACGTCTCTCGCCTCGAGAACCATCGGCACGTGCCCGGCATCGCTCAAATACTTGGCGCACGCCAACCCCGATAACCCGCCGCCGACGATGGCCACCGTCTTCTTCTCCTTCGCCCCAGCCTTCAATTCGCCCGTGAACCTTCCCGAAAGCGCGCTCGCGATCTTATAATTCTCCGTCTTATCAATATTCTCCGGCTTTCCGTAATCCATCGCGCGCGTCACCGCGCGTTCTCCCGCTCGCCCGCGCCGCGCTCGCTCGCCCGCGCGCGCTCGCCCGCGCCCTCCTAGCCCCCATCCCTTTCCGTTTACCCCGCCTCCTCGCGCGAACGCGCTCGATGTCGACCTGTCGACCGCGCGCATCGCTCGAAGTCTTCGCTCGTTCGCCCTTCGACGCCTATCGCGTGCGTCGAAGTGTGCGCTCGAGCTCGCGCTCGCGCTCGAGTTCGAGTTCGCGTGCGTTTTGGATAAGGTCGAAAGGACTCGATCCCTGGTCGTGACTCGTCGAGCTACGTCCACGCTGGACGCCCGCGCGTGAAGCGCGACGTCAGAACGCGCGCGTCATGGTGACGAACAAGGCGTTCGTGTTCGTCAAGCCGCACGCGGTGACGGCGAAGACGTTAGCGCTCGTGGCGAAACTGTTCGCATCGAGCGCGATTCGCGTGTGCGATGAGGGCGAGATCGCGGCGGAGACGATCGACAGCGACGAGCTGGTGGATCGACACTACTACGCCATAGCGTCGAAGGCGACGCTCGTGGAGGCGGAGATGTTGAACGTGCCGAGAGAGAAATTTAAAAAGTTTTACGGCGTGGAGTGGGAGGACGTCGCACGCGGGGGAAGGGCGATGAATGCGAAGAAGGCGTGCGAGGTGTGGAAGCTTTCGGCGACGGCGCTGGACGCGGCGTGGCAGCAAGCGAAACAAGACGGGAAGATGTGCAAATTAGGGGGGGGGTTCTATTGCGCGAAGATACGGGATTGTTATGTGTTTAATGCGTTTTATATGACGATGCGATCGAAGTTTGTGAAGCCAGGGACGTGCATTCATTACTACGTCGTCGAGTTTGATAGCGCAAATATGTCTTGGGAGAAGTTCCGCGGCGAATTTTTAGGACCTACGGAGCCGTCGAGCGCGCCTGAAGGCTCGCTCAGAGGGCAGATTTACGCCAATTGGGAAGAACTTGGGTTGAAGTTTCAACCCACTACTGGGGAGAACGGGGTGCACGCGAGTGCGAGCCCGTTCGAGGCGTGTGCGGAGCTCAACAATTGGTTAGGGACGCCGTTCGCTGAAACAGCGTTTGGTTCCGTGTTGCTCGATGCCGGTATTCCGGAGGAAACGATCAAAGCGTGGAGTGTGGACCCGCAGGTCACGTACGGGGCGCCGGCGATGCGTATCACCGGATCGCTTTTCGATGTGCTGGAGGATACCGACGCCGATTACTGTGCGGCGCTGTGTGAAATGATCGCTCACGACCCAAGCACTAAGGATGGGATTCGAATAATTGCCGCCGGGGTGCTCGGTTTCGCTTTGGGGTTCCTTCTCCCGCGCCCGAATATGAGAAGATAGTCAGCTTTTAGTTTTACTGCTAAAAATGAATTGCATTGCAGATGAACGAAAGTCGTCACAAACTACAAAATTTTTCCTTTGGTGACGTCAAATGCCGTCACTCGAGGCACTTTCTGCCCGTTTCCACTCAATGAGCTCGGTGCACCTCCCCATACCGGCGGCTGATCGCGACGCGGACTAACGCTATCGGGCCAACGCGAGCCAGGCGACGGCGACGGACCGCTATTGCCGTGCGAAGGGGAGCGGCTGTCTCGTCGATGCGGAAACAACGGTGTCGGCTGCTTGAGCCCGCGAGTGAGCTTTCTCGGACGCGGATTGAATGAACCGACACCAAAGCTTCGCGCCTGATCGCTCATGCTCGACTTACTGACAGTCTCCATGCCATCATCGTCGTCAGAATCGTCTGAACTCGACAAGTTCATGTCGTCCTCGTCCCCTTCTTCGTCCTCGTCCTCATCGCTTTCGTTCGTATTTCGTTCTCCAGAGCTAACAGTCCAGAACACGTACGTAGAGTCGAGCCGCATGAGCACCGCACTTCTTCGTAACAGATACGGGTCAAATGGAAAAAACATGCGCAAAGGGAATCTGTTGCGCGAATTTGTAGCGACTTGCATGCTCGTAAACTCCATTGAATTTTGCCTGGACAACGGCGCCAAGGTGGAGATGTCTATGTCTTCTCCTTTTTCTATGCGCTCTAAGTGTTCGCTCAAAAGAACATCAGTGAAGCCATCCATGCTGGCTGAAACCGCGCGGTGCAGGAACTCTGTGACGACGGATGGCAAACACGTGTACAACGGACGCAAGTGTGAGTACAAAATCTCGAGTAACGGCAGTGACCTGAGCGCCGCCGCCGGAGCGCCTTCGACGCGCAGAATGTCTTCAGCGCGGTAGCACAACACGTACATCATCGCCTGACACGCACTGTCGAATACAGCAAGCGTCTGATTCGGCGCCGCTGGCAGTCCATTCTTTGTCTTTTCCGCCATCCCGCTGAGCGCCGCACTTCTCGGGGTCGTACGCTGCTTCACATGCGCGATGCACCAGTCACCTAAGCGCCTCAGCAAATTACAAATGAATTCCGGAGTGAGAAATTTCGCTCGCGCCGTGAATGAGGCAAAATATGCCGCCGCTGCGAGTCGCAACGACGCCGGTTCTCTGACGTCAGTGAGCTTTTCTAGTAGAAACTCTGACAACACACGACACGACTCAGGATCTCTCGAACACAAATGAAACAACAGGAACTGCACAAACTTCGAACGTGGCGCTGGAAGTAACGTCGCTGAAAATGCATGCATTAGAGCCCTTCGAACATGCGGCGTTTCCCCTTTATCGACTCTCACGTCGATGTGGGCCAAAGCGAGCTCCATCAACGCGTCCAACGTATCTGCCGCTTCATCCACCGCAAGCGCCGGCGCCGCCGTCGCCGGTCGCTGCTCCCACTCCGCCTGTAGATGCTCCTCAATCTGTTTCTCAATGTCATCTAACTCGAAGATTGCGTCATCCTCCTCTTCCTCTCGTTTCGCGCCACGGTCATCGCCGCTCTCGTCTTCGTTTGCCGCCGTAACGTCGTCCCACTTAATCTCCACATCCACCTCCAGCAAGTGTGCCACGAGCGCTTTTAAGAAATCGTCCCTCAATCCTGCGCCCTCATCCATCTCTACCAATCGCAGCGCCGCGCGCACGTATCCAACCTGCACCGCTTTTGGCGCGCTCTTGTGCGGCACGCCGTCTCGCAGCTCCCGCGTCAACGTTCGCTCGCTCAGCGGCACCAATCGCAATATATTCCCCAAGCACCGCACGACGTCGTCCACTACCTTGCCGTTCGTTTCATCGTCCTCGCTCGAAAACGCGTGGCTCGGAACGAAAGATTCTACTAATTTCCTCACGACGGCGGTAGAAAACGCGCCCCCGTGCGCGCACACCAAGCACGCGCCCAGGCGTAACGCCCCTTCTCTCACCTCTCGGGACACCTTCCAAAAGTTCAGCGACGTGAACGCTTTATCTACCAGCGATTCGTGCGCGCGAACGTCGAACGCGGCGGCGTGCGACGCCAGGGCGTCGAGAAGGGCCGTGGCGTCGGCGGCGGCGCCGCCGCGAGCGTCCAGAGCGCTCGTGCACGCGTCCATGAGCTCGTAGTACCTCCCTCGCGGCCCTGAATTCGATCGCGATTCATCCAGCGCACTCTTGACGAATAGTCTCAACGCTTTCACCGCGGTGCGCTCGTCCAAGGTGGATGCGTCGTCGTCGTCGTCGGTGTCGGTGTCGGGTGAGGACATGGCGCCCGCGCCGGCGGACGCGTTCGGCGACCGACAAAGAACGTCGGGAGCGGAAAAGAACGAGGGACAAGGGTTTAGGCTCGAAAAGCACTGTCTCGCGCGCGGTGCGACGTTCGAGAGCGACGCGAACGCGCGCGTGGAACAAAGTGTGGTGTCAAGCGGTGGGTGTATTAACGTGTATACGAACGTCGGCGGAGCGACGGCTATCGAGCGAGCGAGCGATGCGAACGAAATGAAACTGAGGGCTAGATCGCAACTCTCCACGCGGGCTCATCGCCAAAATCATCAAAGCCGACGTCGGCGGCGTCGGGAAGATTATCGGCACCACCGACGCCCAAAAGCGAGAGTTCAGCGGTTTTTGCTATGGCCGAAGCGATGTCTTCGAAATCGCGCAAGTCTTCGGTGACCGTGCCATCGGTGAATCCAAGGTCGGCATCGTTGGAGGAGGCGTACTTGGGACCAGCGCGCGCCCAGGCGGGCAAGTATTCGCTTCCCGAACCGCGGTAGGCGTCGCGCGATACGCATTCGCGCAAGAGTTCGTTCCACAATGGGTTCTGAATCAAAACTAAGGGGTGTCCGATGACGATGTTGAGAGCCTTGGCGCGGGAAATGGCGACGTTGAATCGCCTGGGATTGTTCAAGAAGCCAATTTCGGGATCAAGTGCTTGCAATGTCTTCGGCGCGGTGACCACGGTCGACAGAAAACAAATCTTGCTTTCTTGCCCTTGCATATCGTCGACGGTGCCGACGCGAACGCCGCCGAGACCACGCTCGCGCAATCCGTTGCGTATCAATATAACCTGTCGACGGTAGGTGGCCATGACGCACACGTCTTCTTCGGTGAGTGTCGTCCGCTCGATGAGTGAAAATACTAAGGATACCAGTTCCTCCGCTTCGAGTGGATTTGTCCAACTGCTTGTGTTTCCCTCGCGGCGTTGTTTACCCTTGACGCCATAAAATAAACAGCGCGCCGAGCGTCCATTCCCGACCCGATCCTTAAATTCGTCCCATCCGTTGGGCAGCGCAACGTTCTCTTTAGAAGCCACGCTGAGCACCGAGTTGTCGTAAAATAGACGCGATGGGAGACTCACGATGTCGGGATGGCTTCGGTAACAAAGTCTCAACTGTGTACCGTTTTTCATCCCATCGTGATCCATCCATATTTCGAGAAGCGATTTACGTAAGCCTTGTCGAGCGGCGTCAAAAGAGTGGACCGTCGGACCAAGCTGCTTTGGGTCTCCTACGAGGATGACCGATGTCTCGCTATCCGCAAGAGTGAGCGGAATCAATGTCTCGGGAACGAGAGCCTGCGCGGCTTCATCGACAAAGATGTGTGTCGGAATCCAGGGAGATAAAGTCTGGGTCGAATCCTTCACGCCTTTCGATAATGGCTCTAATAGCGACGCGCTGGTGCACGAGCACACGACGACGCGCGCATCTTTCAGAATTTCTCCATCGGGGCGCATGTAGAATGCAAACGGCGACTCGCCGTTGCTCGCTGCTTCGCCTGGAAAAATTCCGAGGGAAAACCGTCGAACGTCATCCTTGACTTGCTCTGGCAATCGCCTTTGATCGTGCACCCTCACCAGTGTCGATGGAGTGAGATCTTTCAGTCGGTCTGCGAGCCGCGAACACAAAATGTCGGCAGCGAATGGTGCCGGAGCGCACATCAGGATTTTACACGTCGGCTTACCAGCGAGTAAACGCACGACACTCTCAACGACTGTCAAAGTCTTCCCTGTCCCAGGCGGCCCCCATATTATGTATGGTCTCGACAAACCAGCGCCGCGAAAAATGTCTTCCACTACAGCGCGCTGCTCAGCGTTTAGTTTATCGCCGGGCACTGCGAGCTGTGGGCTGTTGCTATTTTTCACCGCTAACGCTGCGTACGTCTGTGTTTTTCCTTTTGCATCGAGCGTTTCATTTTTAGTTTTTTCATCAATGTCGCATCCAGGCAAGAATCGTTTCAGTTGTCGCGTGTCTGCTGCCTGCGATAGTTTCGTTTTCTCCGCCTTCGGAGGAAACTGCTCGATAGAAAGAGTCTTCGCCAAGCTTTGGTGATAAAGTGCAAATATTTGCTTGTTCAGCGTAAATCTCACGTGCACCGTCGTAGAATTAAATGGAGCCGTGGACGTATCGAATTTGACGTATATCATGCAATCGCGATTGGAAACGTACTCCACGACCAAAGAGAACTCTATGGCTACATCTTTTGATGGTCGTACGTACACTACATCACCCGCCAAGATCATGGGTCGCCCATCCGACATTCCCGGAACGTGTATCGAATAAAATGACATAGTCTTCAAATGCTTAGACGAGTACCGCAACGTCACGCTCGGCAGCATGAAAAGCCTTTTGGACGTCGCGGCGTCGCATCTCACCAAGTTGACGTGGAACATGTCCACGTTTTCCAAGTGTTGTTGCTGCGCTGACTGTTCCAGGCGCAACAACATGACCCAGTGCTTCAGCGCGGCGGCGGCGACGGGATTTTTCTGAATTCCACTCACTAGTTTACACAGCGTCTCGAGCTGCGAGTTATTCATACCCTCGGGCGTGCGCCCGTGTCGCCACGCCATATGATACGGATACATCAATTCGCTCGCGTTGAACAGGCCTCGCAACGCGCTCGGAATAAACGGCACGGCGTCCACGTCCCACGCGAACGTCGACGATCCGTTCTTTCGCACCACCGCCGAGACGTACGCCGCGGTGACAAATAATGATTTCGCTAATATATCAGCCGCCTCGTCGCGCGTGCGCTCGCCCGATTCCGCCTCTCTCAGCGCCTCCTCCGGCACGCACGCCGCTAAAATCCACGCGCAGTTCAACCCATCCTCCGCGGAATCCACCGAAAACTCCACTCGGAGCGGTAACGACTCCGCGACGCATCGCGCCGCGTTCGTCGTTTTCGCGCTCGGTATGATCGCCGCGTATCGTTGCCCTTTCGCGTCCTCCAACGCCCCCGGGGCGTCGACGAGTTGAAAGAACCGCCCCGCGCTCGCCGGCTCCACGCGGCAGTGCACGCACGCCACCGTTCGATCGCCCGTGTTCGTCACCATCACGCTCCGCATCATTCGCACTCGACTTTTTTGGTCGACGTCTCGCGCGTGCGTGCCGAAATCGTTCGTTTTCGGCGTCGCCTCGCACGACGCCGCCGCTCGAGCTCGACGATCGGTGGCGTCGCTCGCGCGCGCGCCGCGTTCGCTCGCGCGCGCGCCAGCCTCCGTCATCGCCTCCCGCATCGCTCGCGCGAACGCGTGCGAGCGCACGCATCGCTCTAAAGCTTTCGGCGCGCGCGCGATCGCGATCGCCCCGGTTCGATGTCGTTCATCCTCGCGTGCGCGCGTCTTCGCGGTCGTCGTCATCGGGTCGCCCGGCGATGCGATCGCGATTTGAATCGATCGATCGTTCGCGCGAATCTCGAGAGCGACGACGGGAAGTCGCGTCGGGCGAGATGAAAATCGAATGGCGAAAAATTAATTCCGTTCATGCGAATTCACGTCGCGTCGCGCGATCGTCATTCGCGATCGAGCGCGCGCGCGCGAATGGGACGTCAGGCGACGGGCGTCCGTGTGTGTCCATGGGAGAGGTGTGACGGTTCATATTCCATTCGATGCGACGCGTTCGACGACGACGCCTATGACGCCTATGACGACGACGACGACGACGGGTGGCGAACGCGATGAGGACATCGATGGCGTCGATGACGTTGAAATCATCCACGCGAACAAAGCGTCGACGGCGAACGACCGAGGGAGTGAAAGAATGCATCGAATGGAATCGAATGGAATCGAGTGGAATGAATGCGTCTGGAATGAGCGCACGAATGATTGACAACACGGATGAAACAGAGGAGCTTTCGAGGGGAATGACTGACGACGACGGGGCTGATGTGGAACGCGAAATGTGTAATGTCGTCGATGACGACGAAAGAGTGCGCGGGCAAAAGAAGGCGATGGCGTCACAACGCGACGCGCGATGCGCGCCGGGCTCGCGGCGCGAGCGAGCGCGAGCGCGAGGCGACCGAGCGGGACGCATGCGCGCGCGCGCGCGCGCGTGAGATTGAAACGCCCTTCGCACGCGCGCGCGTCGTCGGATGCGCGCGAAGTGCTGGAATGGGATCGCGTCGCGGCGCAGGCGCGCGCGATGACGACGACGGCGCGCGGTCGCGACGCCGTCGCGAACGCGCTCGAGCTCGGTTCCACGATCGAGCGCACGCGCGAGTTGCTGGAGCAGACGGATAAGGTGATGAAGTTGAATCTCGTCGAGCGCGATTTCGCGCGAGCGCGAGACGTGCGCGCGGTCGTGCGCGGGAGCGAACGCGGGCTCGTGGTTTCGGGGTTCGCCGCGAGCGAGCTCGCCGGGACGTGCGCGACGCAGCTCGATCTCGGAACCGAGCTCGAACGCGTGTGCGCGAGTGATTCTGACGTCGATGACGCTTTGGGAGGGATCGCGCGCGCGCTCGCGGGGACGCCGCGAGAGTTGATGGAGGAAATCGAGCGGTGCGTGGCGACGCCGGGCGGGGAAGTGCTCGATCGGGCGAGCGAGGAGCTGACCCGGATCAGACGCGAGAAGCGCGCGACGAGAGAGGAATTGAGGCGGTTGTTGAACGACACATCGAGAGAGATGGCGAGGAAAGGGTTCGCAGAGCGCGCTCAAGTCGTCACGCGGCTCGGGCGGGAGTGCGTGCCGATGAAGCTGGGGTCGGCGGGCGAGCTCGCGGGCGTGGTTTTGGATGTTTCAGGCACAGGGAGCACGGTGTTCAAGGAACCATCCACGGCGGTGCCGCTGAATAATGCGCTGACGACGCTTGCGGCGGCGGAGGACGTGGAGGTGGAGCGGATTTTAAGAAACATCACGGCGCTCGTGGTCGAGCACGCGGACGCTTTGCTCGCGGCGAACGAGGCGCTGACGGAACTCGACGTGGCGAACGCGCGAGCGAGACACGCGCGATGGATCGACGGAGTGAAACCTACGATCGTGAGCGTCGATAGTGGAATCGAGGTGCGACGGTTGCAGCACCCACTGTTGCTCGAACGGCATTTGGCGCCGCTTCCGCGCGGCGGAACAATCGGCGACGTGGAGGTCGTCGTCGACAGTTGGGATGCAGATGACGAAAACAACGGGGACGATAGCGGCGCGTCGACGGCGGTGGCGTCGAAATCTCGACGCGATGTCTTCAAGGAGGTTGTTCCGGTGGATTTTGACGTCGATTCGTCGATTCGCGTCGTCGCCATCACTGGCCCGAACACTGGTGGCAAAACGGCGTCGCTCAAAGCGATAGGCGTCGCCGCGCTCATGGCGCGCGCCGGGTTTTATCTCCCGTGCGACGAAGGATGTCACATGCCTTGGTTCAAGAATGTAATCGCCGACTTGGGTGACTCGCAGACGCTCGAGCTCGACGGCGGCTTATCTACTTTCGGTGCGCATTTAAAGAGTCTCAAGCGCATCTTAAGTGCTGCTGATGCAGAAACTTTGGTGTTGCTGGATGAACCAGGAAGTGGCACCGATCCAGCAGAGGGCGCGTCGCTCGCCGTCGCCGTCTTGAACAAGCTCTCAAGAAGCGCTCGCCTGACGGTGGCGACGTCGCACTACGAAGAAGTCAAAGACGCTACGGTTGCGTCGCGTGTTGCGCAAGTCGCCGCTGTAGAGTTCGACTTACAAACGCTGCAGCCAACGTATCGTCTACTATGGGGAGAAACAGGCAAGAGTAACGCTTTGCACATCGCTGCCGGATTGGGACTGTCACCAGAGTTAATCGCTGAAGCGCGAGAGGCGTTGGCAAAATCAGACGCTGAAACCGAAGCTGACGCGAGTGGTGAGATCGCGCGACAAAAGCGCGCGATGTTAGCGACCGCGCTCGGTCGCGAGAGCGAGGTGCAAACCAAACGGCGCGCCCAGGCACAGGCGTACCTCAACGAAGCACGCGCGCTTCTAAATGACGTCAAGACACGGTCCGCGCACTTGGATTTGCGTTATCAAATCATAAAGTCGGATGTCGACGAACGAGTCAAAGCGAAGCTTGGAGATGCGCTAGAGTTGATGGCGGCGAGCGAGACGAGAGAAGAGCTCGAAGAAGTCGCGCGAACGTCGCTGCCGGAAGGATGGATCATCGACGCCAATGGTGAGGCGACGCCTGGAGACGCGGGCAGCCGCGCGATGTTC
>Ga0222713_10004402_pt1 | contig 14121 bp, 35 predicted proteins | sample C33_649DmetaG_FD_165061 | JGI IMG/M metagenome (GOLD analysis project Ga0222713, IMG submission 165061) | Estuarine water microbial communities from San Francisco Bay, California, United States - C33_649D | ecosystem: Environmental > Aquatic > Marine > Unclassified | place: USA: California...
CTCGTTCATTGGGCGATCATGGTAATGCTTTCCACATGTGGAAAAATCATACCATCGGAAATACGGCTCAAGTCTTAACTTTTCTTCTTCAGTGAGTTCTCGCGTTAGTGTCAAAGTTGGATACTCTCCATTAGTTTTTCTTTCATCTTTACCAGAACTTCCTCTGGAACATTATGTTCATTTACCCCATTATGCCTATTTTCTACCACCATAACGAAGGCCCTATATCCATACGTTTTAGCGTACTCAAGGTATGGCTCAAGCTCTTTTTCTGTCGTTGTTGTATTAGAAACGCATAGAGGAGTCAATCCCTTTTGCATGGCAGCAAGAAGGCGAATCTTACAGCTATTGTGGGCCTCCCCAAGCTTTGCTTGGTCAAATTTATACTGTCCTTCGGACAGGAAGTATTGGTCAGCTTCGAATGTGTTATTTCCAGCTAATTCCTTTGCTAGTGTAGACTTACCACATCCGGGCACGCCGCGTATCACGTAAAGAACCTTGTTCATTATTCAATCTCCATTTCACAAAGAGTATTTTGCTGGCATATATACATGGATAGAATCATCACGAAACGAAGCCCAACAATATTATCCAAATTGTTGAGAAAACCATCACTATGGAAGCCCAAGAATTAACAACATTACTGTGTTTATGTCTAAAATGCTGATAAGCATCCCCGATCTTGAAAAGGCCGTAAGTCATTGGATGAACCCGTACGTCATAGACTTCTTCCTTTTCCTTGACTGTAAAATATTGACGTGTAGTTCCACCAACTAACTTTTCGTATTTAAACAGCACTATCGTGCTGGCGGTATAGCTTTCGCTAGTGCTGTATATAGAAAATACTGACATAAACATGATCAGTAGGTAGACGCAGAGTTTAATTTTCATGGCTGTGCCTTGTCCGTTAGGGTATATTTTTCTTTCAGACTTGGGCTGGTACAGACCAAGTATAACATAGGATTAGGGATTGTAAACTGAGCGTTGCTCAGAATTTTGAATTACTTCATATTCAGTTACTTCGTAGTAGTAATTTTTTGATCTTTTGTGTCGATTTAAGGCTTTACATCTTTCATCAGCAAGGCTCTTGTCTAGATAAATAGAAGAAATTTCCGACCCCTCATAATCATACACACACTGAATAACATAAACTTTCATGAGTAGCCGTAGCTCCTATCAACATAGCACCATCTTGGTAGATAAATTGGATTCTTAACTATAATCGACTCCTTTATTGCCCCGCAATAGTACTCAATAGCAGGAGACCATCCATGTCCATCTTTAATCCACTCATAAAGTGGCAATCCCATGTCAGTCACGATTGCACCGTCCTATTTCATTAATAGAGTCTAGATATCCATATCTATCTTTCTCAATCCAAACATTTGGAATTTGTCCAACTAGAATACAGGGAGTCATATGTAGTTCCTTATTTGTCAGCTTATGAAACTCCTCTTCGGTGAGTACTACTACTTCGAATTTAAACATTATTCTTATCTAATAGGGGTTGTAGTTTCCATAAGGTTTCTACGTCCAGCCTCATCTAATGTCGGCCAGAGCTTCATAAATTCCTCCTTAGTAATTGGCCGCTTCTCTTTTTTAGGAGGATCTCCCATTTCAAGAATACGTTTATGACCATCAAAAACTACTGCATATCCATTACTCTTCATTACTTCACCATTCTAGCAACAGGTAAATTAAGGGAATTCTTTGTGACATGGGCCACGACCCACCACCAAGTACCATCTTTGTTTTCGATCATTAAGACACGACCATCTTTAGACTGGCAGAAGTTGTTAAATTCATCCCATTTACAGTATGATTTAACCCACTCTACCTCTAAGAGTTCTTCTGTAGTATCATATTCACATTCTTCTGGATCGCGATCTATGTCCACAAAGCGAGGAATATGTTCAGTTGCACGAAATTTACGCATTTGACTCCTCATCCTCAATAGAGACTTCTCCAGCATCCAAAGTCATGGTTTCCATGTTTAAGAACTTAGGGGACTTGGCCTTCAGAAGATACGGCACAAGCCCCTCAACCCGAATAACGACGCCTTCATCGGTTTCTGTCTTATCATCCAACGGGAGACACTGAGTCAATCCCAAGTCCTTCACGAAGTACTTGTCCATATACTGATCTACATTAAAATCCTTCTTTTTACCACGCCACAATTCAGGGACGTACTTCATTCCCCAATTAGTACAGACTTCCTTAACCTGATCCCATGAGAGGTCCACCATCAAACCATCGGGATTCACATGGGCGATTCGATACACATACATATCGAATTCTCCTTGCGGGATTCTGTAGGTGTAATTCTTTTGAATTGGGGATTGTCCAGACCATCCGACTAACTCTGCATAGATAACATACCCCTTCGGAATTGACGTGCGTACCTTCGCTAGAGCGGCGTTATAGATATCCATATCATAGAAGTGTTCTAAGTCGTTCCAATCCTTACGCTTACGGTCCTTAATTACTCTCCGGCTGGCTGCGAAATAGTCATACTCCAACTCTTCGATCTTTAGTCCAAACCACTTCATCACCTTCTCAAGAAAGGTCAATTCCCGGTCACAGATTTGATTAGCCAAACGAACGGAAGTTCCGTGGTACTTAGCAGTTACAACGATCTCTGTGTCGCTAGACACCTTGTGTTCATTACGCCACCAGTTATCCGTGTCCACGTGTTCTGGAAGCAACTTAGGTTCAATACGAGACTTTCTCTGTTGATTTCTTTGCTTATTTCCTGCTTTACCTGGAGTATTTACCTTAATCTTATACTTACGGCAAATCTCTACTCCGTTGATAGAGTTGAATACGTCACCCTCCTTTAGAGAGGAAGTATCCACGCCGATATTCTCCAGAGACTTCAACGTCATAAAGAGACAATTAGAGTTATGTCCACGGAGCTTAATCGCTCTTACACGACGATTATCGGATAGATAACCCTTCGCCGTAGTATCCTCATTAAGAAGCTGGCTTGAGTACAGATTGTTCTTCTTGCAGAAATCCTCTGAGAGTTGACACTCAGTCGGGAAAAGAACGCCAAGATCGCCAACATTAACACCACCTTTGGCGGTGAGGGCTTGCATCCCGAATAGCGGAATGCCATGTAGACGGTCAGCTCCTTCAAGGTCCAACAGCCGAGAGACTCGGACAATTTGTGCGGCATAGTTTGGTTCGGTCACAAGCATTGTTAAACTCCGTAGTGTTTGAGGTCTTTTTTATATTCTTTCCAGAATTGTTCATCTGGAGTTTTGGGCGAATCGGTAATAAAAACTTTCAGTGTCTTTCCACCATCTTGGTAGGATAACTCAACCTTGCCTTCCGCATACAAAATTCTGCCGATTGGATTGGCAGATCTGTGATCAATTACTTCAAATCTCATGTTTGCTCTCGCAAAAATCGTTAATGTCTGACGATCAGTCTATTTTATCGTACCCTTATGGGCACGTCAAGTGATTTTTAGAAAATCCATAACCTCTTCCGCCGAATTTATTTCGGCGTAAATAGTGTGCCTATCTAGCCACTTCTTCAACTTCCTGTCCAAAATCTTAATCTCGGATTCACCCTCATACCTCCCAAAGGGAGAGTATTTTGTTGTCCTCTTAATTAGAAAATTATGGAACTCACACTTAGACGCAAGCATAAATTCTTGCGTTACTTTTGTTAGATACGACTCATCAAAGCGGTATTTCTGGTAAAAAGAGCAGAGTAGGAGGGGTGAGTCAGTGATTAAATACTCGACTTTGCCGTAGAGTGTACTCTCTCTATAAGACTGTTCACCTAAAAGATGAAGGTAATCAGTCGGGCAAATCAGACGATCCTGCCACGCCCAGTCCTTCACGTATTCCCGGACTAGCTCGCATTGCCTTCCTTTTTTACTGAGCTTTGAGAAGAGATCGGCAGCCATTACCGATTTGCCCCCACAAGGCCCGGCAAACAAATTAATTACTTTTGTTTTCATAGTTCCACTTATACTCTTCTATCGTAAATGGCTTACCTTCTTCAGCTATTGCCCACACTTTTGGATCGTTACACTCATAGGTTGATCCGTCCTCCGCTACTAAGATATGGCTCGTACTAAACAACCCATCTCTATACTCTACTTTTCTTTTTACGGTCTTAGTTCTGTATCCTGGATGATATGGATACGCCCTCTGGGCATCATCAATAAGAATGCATATCCAAATGGGGACGCCAATGAGTATTGCACTAAATATTCCAAAAAACACAACACCTAGAATATCCTTAATGACCTTAGTCATGATTTTCCTCCATTAGCCTCAAGCCATTGTTTCAGATCTGAAACTTTCCATAGTCCGGCCTTAATCCACTCAAACGCTAAGGCAATAGAAACATTTTTTAGAACCTTTTCTATATCGCTCTTATCGCAATAGTGATGGCTTGCATAACTTTTTCCAGTGCCCGATTTTGCCATTACCATTATTTCTCCATTACTACTATTGACATGGCCAAACATACTCCAAATTACTAGGAACTCCCGGAAATTTATCTCCGTAGAACACGGCGTCCTTACGGATCAGATTTGATTGATGCGACAAATGGAACTCGACATTACCGAGCCATGAAGGATCAGACTCATTGGTAAAGTAAAGGCGGAATTGCTCAATTTTACCTAAGCAGGTATCCTTAAATCCACGACCGATCCATTCGCCACAAATGATTACGCCATAACGAATTAGGGATCGCTCGTTACCACGCCACATTTTGCAGGCGGGATGATTATACCAAGGAGTTTTCCTGCCGTTAAACTCCGGACCAAGGAATAGTGCCTTGAGTAGCTGTAGAGTCTCAACTCTTTGTTTTCCCAGTCTCTTATTATCGAGAACTTTGGCTGACTCAGTAAAGCATGGAAATGGTAGGAACGTCTGCATTAGCTTCTCCGAAGGGGGATGACGTATTCTACTATGCTCTTACGAGCATGTCAAGTCAAATCTCACTCAGCGATAACATATTTTACAATACATATGCTATCTTCGTCCACTCGATTTGTACGCTGTTGCGATTCAGTTTTATCTGCCGGGATAACTTCCAACATTTGATCAATAACTACTGCTAGATGTCTCATATTAGTTCCCTATTGTTAATAGTGCAATCGTCCCAATCAACGCAAGGACTGCCGATAAGCAGAATAGGGGACCGGGTGCCCCACACCAGCTATTCTGCTCCCTTAATCCACAAATGAAAAGGATTATCGCCCCTCCGTAACACAAAAGAACTCCGGCTATATCGTTAGAGATCATCAAAAAGTCCTTTTCAGTAAGTCATTAAGTTCGTCGCGTGTCTTTTGTAGTTCCGCAATATGCACCCACCTAAATCCATCCCACTTTTGCTTATTGATATGATATCTCACCTTTTCATACTCTCTATCATCCCAAATTTCCATTGGAAGAAGACACGAGATAGGACCGGTGATAAACGGGGAGGATTTTACATATCTAATTTCACCAATTTGGTGACCATGCCACTTTGAGAATAGCCATTTTAGAAGTTTCACAACAACTCCTTGATTAAGGTTCTAGCATAGTGTGCGAGTTGATAATGGTCTGGACAGCGACTACTGATTGAATAGTTAGGCGGAAATCCCGAATTCCACCACTCAGTAACCTCTGCATCCTCCCCGATCAAGTGAAGTATACCACCCATTAAGGAATCTGCAACTGCCTCTTCCGAAACAGCTACGATTTTATCGTCAGAGTTTATTCTATACTTCTTGATGTAGTCTTTGGCGAGCCTCTTAGCTTTGGCAGAGTCAAGTAAAAGAAGAATGTGGGTGGGGATAAATTCACACTTATGGCTTTGCAGCTCCCATTCTTTGTGTCCATACTTGTCTATAGACTTAAGAAGTCTTGGGTATCCACAGTCATTACAATTCCCGGCAGATCTAAACTCTTGAAAATCGCCAGTCTGTGTCTTCATTAGACGTTCTCATTCGGAAAAGAGGATAATGAGGATAATGCATACCAATAGAATATAGCTAATTGTTAATCTCCCTAGCTATTGCCTCAAGTTCCATTTGGGCCTTAAGTTCTGGACTAATCACAGCATTAAGTCGGGCCTCAAGTGCCTCTAGCTTTTTCTTTTTACTTGAAATCTGAATTTTGTCAAGTCTAGTCTTAACATCTTCCGTCCATTCCTTTAAAGTAAACCCTTGCCACTTAAACTCGCTAGTTACATTAAGTAGTGTGCAGGCTTCAGCGTATGACTTTGATCGGTCAAGTAGGAATGCCACAATCGATATTAATTCCTCCACTGAGGACAATGCGTGCATATTGAGGGCATCTTTAGAATTCCCAGTAAAAGAGAAAGCAAGATTGGTATTCCAAGACGGCTTTTCCGCCTTAGCAATTTCTGCTTTTTGCTTTTGCACTTCCTTAATCAAGTTAAGGGTTGTTTGATCACTCTTCTTCGCCATTTGATTCTCCTTCTGGTGTGTCCTTTAGGTCATTGTATTCGTACTTGTACACTTTTCCACCCTCAAACTCAACAAACATTTCTTGAGTTTCACTAATATCATTTTTAGATAGTTTTATAGTATCTGTTATCTTATGTCTTAATAGAACCCCGTCTTTTATCTCGAACCGGTAACTATCATAAACATGAATAACTTCATTTGCATAGTAAGGTTTACAATAATGGATTATCGCAGGTTTACCGTTATGAAGTCTATATAGACTACGGTATGAAGACCAAGTGTCTTTATCGAAAGCTGGCTTTAGGAAAATTTTTTTTGCTTTTGCGGCATATTTAGACTTATTAAAGTTATCCAAAAGTTCCGCATAATTACTTGCTGGTTCTTGATTTACAACGCACGCGACATTCTTCAAGTCCTTATGAAAGTCGAGCCTGTTATTTCTCCAGAAGACATACTGCTTAGTTGCAGATGTATTCCCGTTATTATTAATACCAGTTCGACATAGATAGATACCAACACTTTGATCCTTAAATCTATAACTGGCACCAAGAACTAAGTCCTTTGAGGCAACCTTCATTGTCTTGAGACTAGTAAAGTCTTGAGAGCTTTTATATTCTTCGCATTCTGTTGGAAGCAAAACAAGATCAGTTCCACTCCAAGAATAGACGAATTTGCCTTCTAAGCCCTTTCCGCGAGAACAGTCACATATCGATAGAATAAATAGGAGGTTCTCTACGGTAATCTCAAACTCAAAACCGCGAGGATCATAGATACGAATATATGAACTTCTATAGTTCCAATCCGACTTATACCCCCCAACCTTCTTATTAAGAACGAATCCCTCAGTTGGAACATTATCAAGCTCTTGTGGATCGATCTTTTTGTCTCTCCAAGACTCCCAAGATTTTTCTTTACGAAGGACGCCCTTTTCATCAAAGTAGATTACGTACGCGAGTTTCCTAGTGAAGGTGTCAGTACGATTCTGATATCCAACTTTAATTTTCTTCGGGATGTTAAGTTGTGAATTGCTCAATTGACTTTCATTCCTTTTGATTCTAGCAACTTCTTAGCTGCCGCCAGCTTACGAGCCTCTTTTGCTTTTGCATTAGCCTTTTTCTTGGCTTCCAACATCTTAGTATCCGCCTCTTTTTTCTCAAGGTGCTTCTTGTAGCCCTCAAGACTATCCCCCTCAAGGACTGTTAGAGGGTCTACCTTAAAACAAAGAGTGTAATCTCCATAGACTAAATTACGCAATTCGGAAGCTGCCGACCTTGTATATACGGTGGGCACACACATTAGTTCATTTGACGGAACCGTCTTGCCAAGTTTTTCCTGCAATTTTATCGCTTTGGGAGTGATATAGCCAAGAATTTTTAACTCCCTCTCATTCTCCTCTAGGATATCTTTAAGAGAAACTGTTGTGTGAGCCACTTCATGATCTTCGCCATATCCGTCTTGATCTTTGATCTCTACTCTTAGATAAAATCTTGTCATCCTTATCCTCCTATGGAGTCCATCACAAATTTTCTAGCGGACTTATACAATCCGGGGTTAATCTTCAGTAATTCCGGTACAATGTTATGCCGGACCCTATTCCTAGTAAAGGAAACATCATCATTAGAGGGATCATCTAGATATGACACCTTATGCCGCTTGACGTATTCGCGAATCTCGTCCTTGGAGACCAGTAGAAATGGCCTGATGTAGTTCCCTCTTTTATGTGGAATTCCCCTCACCTTGCCATGAGATAGGCTTTGCACCATAGTCTCAATCACATCATTCAGGTGATGACAAGTCACCACCGGAGCATCCGTAAATTGATCGAAAAACTTATAGCGTTCTTCTCGCCAGAAGTTTTCCTTTGACTCGCCTCTTTTCAATTGACGAGAGAGCCGACCAACCTTTAATCCGGGGATATCCTTGAGGAACTCCTCGCACTTATCCCCGAACTTCGTTCCATGATTGAAGTACAGGGGTATAACCTCACGATTCCTCATGAAGTGGAGGGCCATCATCGAGTCCATCCCACCCGACAGGGCTAGATAAGTCTTCTTCGGAAGGTTGATAATCTTCATCCCAGTCAAACTCTTCAATGATAGGATCGAATTCGTACTGCTCCCACCAAAGCGGGAGCGGGTAGTCGCCGTAGTCTTCGTGCATTTTATCACCCCATGAAGGAATTGTCAATCAAAAACTTTGCTCTTTAATGATTTTATTAATCACATTGACTGATACTTTAGACAGAATACTTTTTACTCCATCAATAACAAGCTCAACTGTTTCTACCTCAATTTGCCCATCAAGGAAATCATTTAGAAAAGCCTCAGCTTCCTCCTGTGATTTCCAGAAGAAGTCCTCCGCTTCAGACTCCCAAACGAGTCTCGCTATTCCGTCCTTGTATAGATAATACTTAGTATTACACAGAGCTATCGCAAAGCCATAAATATTTTTTTCGCAAATACTAAAGCTCCGTTGATGGTACTTATTTATTTTCTTAGTTCCTAACGGCACACGCCGCACCGCCTTGAGTGTATTCTACCACTTCCGTAAGTGAGTATCAAGTCCATTCTTCAGATTCCACTACTTTTAGATACCTCTTTATTGTATCAAGCAAAGTAGTTAATTCAGTTGGAGTCATTTCAACTTTCCAGATACTAGCAAGCATATTCCGGTAAAGAAAGAAGGCACTATCGCATCTCTCTACGGTATGCTTTAGCTCGTCATAGTTGTTTCTTACGAAGGTGAGCCAAATCTCATCTGGACTCATTATTTATATCCTGCAATGACTGGGCTTTCTTGAATTCTATGAATAACTGTTACATAACTAAGCGGAACCTTGGTTACATCTGAAGTAAACCATCTATCCATCCAAAAATGTCGGAATTTTCCCTTTAGGATAACATATCCTTCGGAGAATCTCTTGTCTCCACAGACATTGCGTTTGTAACTCAGCTCCTTTAAGATTCCCTCAACGAACTTCTTCTTAGTTTTATCCCTGAAGTAGACTCGGACTTTATCGTTTCGGGAAACGTGAGAAAATTTAGTCACGTCTACTCTCCTTGATCATTTGAAGAACGGCTTTGTTAGTTTCTTGAGTTTTCCATAATTCATGTTCCAACCTAGTCCTTTCGGTTTCCTCTAGTAAAGAAGGAATTAGGACTAAAAAACTCCCAATCCAGACTATTAGGAGTACAATGCTTAACTCTTTAAGAGGTATCATCTCTTAGTCTTTTCTTTTCTGAATGAAAACTTGTCAAACCCCTTGATATCTCTCATTGTGATATCGTCAAGCTTCGGAATTGGTTTTATCGGCCTAGCCTGATTACATAGAAATGAGTAGATGTTTTGATAGCATTGGTATGGATCAAGAACACGTCCAAAATCAAACCTACTTAGTTGAGGATTTGCCTCATATATAACCATTTTCTCAGCACCATACTTAGTATGGCGATCATAAGTATATCGAGTATCGTAGTAAATTCTCTCTACTGGTTCATTACCTAAGTGTGGAGACTTGCTTTGAAAATGATCACAAAGTAGCCTAGACATATAGCCGTATGATGATGGGTAGTAACTCTCCCTCATATACTCAATTGCGGATTCATAGTCAAATAGATACTCTACTTTAGCTTCTGGACGGTCATCAAAATAGTCCTTATTTGATCTAAAGTAGGGATATGACACACCTGCAACGCAGATATAGCCTAAGTAACGATGATTGTATTCAATGTTAATTGCTTCGCTTTTTGTAAAGCGGTTGTAAACTGTATCAGTGTCCAATCCATGAGCGATTACACCGTCGTAGTAGTCACGGAAGTTTGATTTGAGAATCATGATGGTCCTTTGTTTGGTGATGACTTATTTTAACATCGGATTATGGATATGTCAACCAAAACTTGAGAAGTTTCGATTTTTCGCTTACGAATACACCACATTAGCAGCTAGGATTGTATGGAACCACCGACCAAAAGGAGAATGAATATGTGGCAGTCTGCTGAGTTTAGAGATTATGTTAGTAAGTTGGAAGAGGAATACAAGTCTATTCCCAAGAAGAAGAAGCCTCAAAGGGAAAAAACTAAGACGCAAAAATTAGTAAAGAGCAAAATTGACTACATCTCATACATTAATTCAGGTAAATGGAGAAATAAGTCAAAGAGAATTAGGAAAAAGAGAGGGGCTTGCGAGCATTGCGGAAGTATATACAGACTGCAAGTCCATCATCTAACATATGAGAGACTCGGAAATGAACTTCCGTCAGATCTACTTGTGTTATGTAGAGATTGCCATCTTGTTATTCATGATATTCCCGATGACTCACTGTCATTGGAATTCAGAAAGATAATTGGGTAGACAGGGCGAGTAGCCAGAACAAGCAAGTTCGGGTGCGACACAGTTAATCTCTCCCCCACTTGAATTGACCATCAACTATAGCATAACAATGAGAACCAAGTCCCCACTTATGCTCATTAGCAGCCCGAATGAATTCTCTTGCCTGAGATTCTGTTACATGAAAAACAGTGTACATAGAGTAGGATTGTTCATCCTCCCCCACCTTTGTCCACCAATCAAAGCACTTTTCGAAATAGTTCGAGATTTCTACATTAAGCTCTTGTGGCCAAATTATAGCACTTGACCAGCAAACTTTAGGAAAATAGCTCTTTACAAGGTCAGCCTCTGAGTTTTGTAGTATGCTAGGTCTCATTTCACTCCACCTCTGTTTCTGTCTTTTAGTGATCTCTCTGGAAGTAAACAGACTCGCTATAATATCCATTGCTTTCTCCAAGCCAACGGATAGTGAAGAACCCATTACGTGTGCGGATAGTATGAATAGTCCAAGTATAACTTTCATACGAACGATATGTAACGTCTGGGGGATCATCATTGGTCTCATTGGCCGATATGATCACTTCGCCAATAACTGATGATTTATCTCCTAGAGTATCCCATACTCGAACATTTTCACAGCAATCCTGCATATGATATGCACGGAAATTATCTCCGTCTGTGCAATTAAAGTACACAACATCATCATGTACGGAAATACTCGACAAAGTTTTTCCGATGAGTAGTTGAATTCCTGAATCCATATCTATCTCCTTGAGCGTGTATTCTACCACGGCTTTAGCCGTGTGTCAAGTCTATTCCAAATTATTTAGAGTAGTCTCTTTCTGAGTGCTTCTTGAGTTCCTCAGCTATCCATTCTGCCGCCTCTACATAGCTACAATATCCCCATCCTTTAGTGACATCGTGCTTAGTGCTATAAATTCTTTCCCCATCATACTCGAACGTCGCATTAGTGATATTCGGCATATTTATGTCCGTTTGGTGCCAACGCAAAGCACAGATGTCATCAGAGTTCCTATGCTCAAAGAAAGCTATATTTAGATATGGCCCAACCCAAGATTTTGATGGGATTCTTACGATATATCCTTGTTCTCTTCCATTTTCCCATCTTCCGACTTCAACGTCCATATCTTCTGTGCGGGACTGCAAATGCATAAGAACGGCTCTGGCCTGATATCCAGCACCGTCTTGTAGGTAGTTTTTGAGTTTCATATTCTTGCCTCTAGTTTCTCGATTAGTTCCAACCTACTTAATTCCCCATAAATAGAATAAGGATGGTGAAGAATGCCACAATTCCAAGCAACACAAAAATTCCTCCAACAGAATTCATGTTGCGGATATTCATCTTAAGATTTTGATACTCAACCCATGACAGAGTATACTCTACTTTACACTCTTTATCAAGGTCGAATATACACTCTTCACTAAGTTTTTTTGGATCGAAGTAAAATCTTCTACCATCAACCACAACAAATACACGCCTATTTACTCCATAGTCATCAAAGGAAATCATAGACGCTTCGGGTGCTTCTGAAATTCTCACTTTATTATCCCCAAGATGGTTATTGTCGCCAAAAAGGCTACAAGGACAGCACATATCACACTTTCCCCTTTATTCATATTACATACTTTCGATAAAGCTGACCACTTCAGGACTTAGTTTCTCTACGCTAGGAATGAAACTATTGTGGACAAGATGATTGTAATCATCGCACTTTCTTTTTCTTTTACTGAAAAAGGCGATCCTCCTCGCGGACTCCTCATCACTAACTGGAACATCCACATACTCCCAGTATGGGCAACCATCCCAAGGTTTTACTGCAACGATCATGATCAGTCCTTTACGAGTAATTCACGGAGTGTCCGAGGTGGTGTTTGGAGTATATGTATATGGAAGTCGTATAAAATCGTTTCGTATGCCTATTACAAGGAAAACCATGAAAGATCGCAGAAAATACACAGATGATGATATCATCAACTATTCTAAAGAAGTTTTATCAATTGCTGGGTTACTCCGAAAGCTAAATTTAAAGCCAGTCGGTGGCAACTATAGTAACATTAAAAGGAATCTAAAAAGGCTGAATGTTGACACCTCTCACTGGACTGGACCAGCTTGGAATAAAGACTGCCAATTAAAGAATTGGTCTAGTTACCTTAAAACCTCAAGCGTAAAACCACATCTGATAAAACAGAGAGGTCATACTTGTGAAAGATGTAAGCTATCTATATGGATGGAAACCTTAATTGTCTTAGAGGTTCATCATATAGATGGAGACAGGACTAATAATGCTTATGAGAATCTCCAGCTACTTTGTCTTAACTGTCATGCACTTACTGAAAAATGGAGAGGTAGAAAAAAATAGGGAGTGCGGGACTCGAACCCGCAAACCTTGCGGTATCCGGGCTTAAACCGGATGTGTTTGCCAATTTCACCAACTCCCCCTGAGCTTTCTCAGATGAACTTCTTCAATTCCTCCGGAATTTCCACCGCCTCATATCCACGAGGCAGCTTAAAGTCGGATGGCATAACTACGCTATTCACTCGACCAAGGGCAATCTTTCTACCCAACTTACGGCAGAAATTGTCCTTGATGGAACAAACGGAGATAGCTTCTCTCAAAAGCTCGCCATTATCATCGAGTAGTTGGACATGGGTTACGCCTCCCTTACAAGAGAGGTCATCCATATCTTTTACCTCATGGGTGCGAACGAGAGCATAATTCTCAAAAAAGACAGATTGAGCGAGACGGTAATGTGCAGTGCGAATCTTCATCTTAAACCTTTCAGGTTAAGTGGTGTTTAGCTAAATACCAACGTGGTATCTAGCGTCGATACGAAGTATCGTCATCGAATCTTTTTTGGACTCTCCGACGTGGTTCATTCATAGAGGTCAGTTCAAGCTCTAGGTCACGAACTTCCCTTTCGAGTTCACGAATGTGCTTCTCGATTTTTTTCCGCAATTCCTCATCAGGAATCTCACTTAGAAGTGAGTTAATCATCAAGCATCCCCCAAAAAATTCCAATCAACGCAAATCTCAGTACGAACATGGTCAAGCTCAGCATACGATCTCCTTCAGTGTGATCCCAAGTAGACCTTCTAGCTTGGGTATTTCTCTCTTACGGTTAAATGTGCTATTCCAGCTAGACTTATTAAGTCCAGTTACACAAAATTTCTCGATCTTTTCACCCAATGGAAGTTCTTGATGGCCCAAGTTATAGAAGTACCAATCGCTCTGTCTCTCCCATAACCGATGAGTTAAATCTCGAACTTGTTCGTCGTATTCCCACATGAAATGAGTAACAGCTCTGACCAATCCATTATGAGCGAAACA
>Ga0222713_10004404_pt1 | contig 14120 bp, 7 predicted proteins | sample C33_649DmetaG_FD_165061 | JGI IMG/M metagenome (GOLD analysis project Ga0222713, IMG submission 165061) | Estuarine water microbial communities from San Francisco Bay, California, United States - C33_649D | ecosystem: Environmental > Aquatic > Marine > Unclassified | place: USA: California...
GAGTTACAGGTGCGCAAGGAGCGACTGGTGTGCAAGGTGTTACAGGCGCGCAAGGTGTCACAGGTCCGCAAGGTGTCACAGGTCCGCAAGGCGCGACAGGTGTGCAAGGTGTTACCGGTCCACAGGGCGCGACTGGTGCGCAAGGCGCGACTGGTGCGCAAGGCGCGACTGGTGTGCAAGGTGTTACAGGTCCGTCAGGTGTAGAAATAATATATGCTACTTCATCTCCATATAACGTAGCAGTAGGAACAAATGATGAACAAATAACACTTTTCAGTGATGTAGCACCAATTACTCCTGATTACTATTCACTTGGAACATCCGGTGCAAATGCAGATGTTTTTACATTAGAAACAGATAACACAAGCTTATATACGGGAGGTAATTTTACTAACGTAAATGGAACCGCCGTAAATTTAATAGCAAAAATAAGCACCACAGGTATAGTAACAGATACACTTAATAATGGTTTTAGTATAACGGGTTCAGAACAAGTAAAAACTATAAAATATGCAGCATCTAACAAAATATATGCAGGAGGCGTTTTAAGCACTTCAGCAACAGGCGGAACAACTTTAAATAATATTGGTTATTATAATGGTAGCACATGGAATAATATGGGTGCAGGAGTAACACCTGGTTTATCGACAGGAGTTGTAAATACTATTAACATTCAGTCAACAAATAATGTATTAGTAGGAGGAGCATTCACTACAGATTCGAATGGAAACAGCATGAGATATATAGCAGAGTATAATAATAGTTATAACACACTCAATGCAATACAAGACCCTGAAATTACACCATATGGTGTAAATGGAACCATCAATGCAGTAGATACAGATGGAATATATATTTATGTTGGTGGCTCATTTAGCAAAGCAGGTGGAAGAGATGCGTCAAATGTTGCGCGATATCATATCGCAAATCAGACATGGGAGCCACTTTTTGGACAACTTTATGATGCTAGTTCCGGTTCATATGTGGTATCTAGTATTGGACAAGGAGTGGATAATAGTGTAAGAGCATTACACTGGGATTCTGCAAATAATGTATTATATGTAGGTGGTGATTTTACATATGCTCAAACTTCACAAGTTGCAGCAAGTTATGTAGCATATTGGTCTCCAGGGTCTCCAGGAGCATGGTCTGCATTAAATGATACTAATGTCGGAGGACAAGGAACAAATGCACCCGTCTATTGCATTACTAGCGATGGCGTTGTGGGTGGCTACGTTTATGTAGGTGGCACTTTTCAATATGTAGCAAATTCGTTGCTTGTTAATTACGTTGCACGATGGAATATATCATCATCGCCGTTTTGGTCAGCATTACAAGCGGAGTTTGGAACCAATGTAGGTGTAAATTCTCTGGTAAGATGTTTGTGGTATGGGCAGTCTCCATATTTTTCGGGTGGAAATGGTTTACTTTTGGGTGGCGATTTTACAACCATTGCCACAACAAGTGGTTCAGCGACAGCAAATTATGTTGCAGCGTGGATACCACAACCTCAATACTGGTGCGCATTATTTTCGGATAATACTAATCCTACTCCAATTTCTAGTCCGGGAACAAATTCACCTGTTTATGGAATAACATATGATTCTTCGAGCAATAACATGTACATCGGTGGCACATTTACAGAAGTACAAAATGAGTTTGGGAACATATCTTGTAACTATATAGTTAAGTATAGTATTACTAGTAGTTATACAAACTACTTCAATGGTTTATGGGATCCATTCACAAATATGGCTGGACCTATTTTATCTTTATATTTTTCACCATCAAACTCTTATTTATATGCAGGTGGTTCATTTGGTGGTGGTGGAGGAGTTTCACTACAAAATACAGGATATTGGAATGGTTCAACATGGATTCAAACACCTAACCTACCATCGGTAGGTAGTGGACAAGGTGTAAACGCACCAGTATATTCTATAAAGTATGACTCCAGTAATAATATTATTATAAATGGTGGTGCTTTTACGTTATCTTCTGAAGCAAATAGCGCTATTCTTTCGAATTATGTTTCATATTTTAATGTAAATAATAATACATGGAACCCATTAAAAGAAACAATTATTCCATATGGTATTAAAAATGTTACCTCACCAAGTGGAAAAGTGTATGTAGTCTTGTATGACGGGGTGAGCAAAATATATGTAGGTGGTGATTTTATAAATGTTGGTGGTATTTATGCAAATAGTATAGCAGTATATGATATATCAAATAATGTATGGTCTGGGTTAGTTGATAGCAACACAAGCACAAATGGCGTAAATGCTCCCGTTCGTTCTCTTTGCCTCTTTGGAACGTTATATGTGGGTGGTGATTTTACAACCGCTGGTGGAGTTATTGTAAACTATATAGCTGCATGGAGTCCAAGCACTACAACGTGGAGTTCTTTAAATAATGGAGGAACGAATGGACCTGTATATGCAATAACATCAAATAGTTCCGAAATTTTTGTAGGTGGTAATTTCACAGATGCAGGTGGGATTAGTGGTGTGAATTATATTGCATCATATAATTCGGGAACATGGTCAGCTCTTACAGATTCTACTTATAGTTCTTCAGGAACAAATGGTCCTGTATATGCAATCACTTTTGGTAGTTCTTTAACTAATCCAATTATTATTGGTGGTAATTTTACTGGTGGAGCAGGAGGAAGTGTAACAGCAAGTAATATAGTTGCATGGAATGGAACAAATTTTGCACCATTATCAAGTTCGTCCGGCGAAGGAACAAATAATATCGTTTATGCGTTGGCAATTGGTGGTTGGGGTATATCACCTACTACAAACACAATGGTATATGTTGGTGGCGCTTTTACTAGTGTGGCAAATGGTAGTTTAGGTGCTCAATATATTGCTGCATATGATTATTCAACCGCATCATGGAATGTAGTTGGAAATAATAGTTTAAATGCAGCAGTAAGAACACTGCACTATCCGGGACAAAATCAAGGTTTAGGGTTACAAGATACAAGATTGTTTATAGGCGGAGAGTTTACTACTGCAGGTATTCTAGACTATTTAAGTAATTATTCCATAACAACACTTGTCAATGGAATTTTGCTATTTCAAGAAAGTGGTTCAGTTTCTTCAAATTCATATAATACTATGCCATACTTATCAAGTAATGGCGGAACGTTATATTCTACAGGAGTAAACGGAGTTAAATTGATAGATGCAGTGTATTCAGTATACTTTATATTAAATAGTAGTTCACTAGTGGTAGGTGGAGGTTTTACGGGCTGTTATGGCCTTTATCCAACGCAATTGTCTCGTAATATTGCAATAATGAGTTTTAGTAATACTTGGAATATTATGTCATCGCAGCAAATCCCTGCACTAGACGCAGGAGAAGTAAATGCTATCGTGCGCGTTGGAAATAAAATATATGTTGGTGGTTCATTTAATAACTTAATAACCAATAACCAGGTTCTTAATAAATTTGCATATTGGGATACCTCCAGTTATTTATGGTATTCTATTGGAGGGTCATCCAATACCATAGGTGTAAACGATGTTATATATACTATGGAACTTTTTTCAGGAACAAGTATTTTTGTTGGAGGTGCATTTACAACTGGTAATACAACTGGAGTAAATCGAATCGGAATCTTTAACACTACTAGCGAAATCTGGACACATCCTGGTTCAGGTGTAAATAATGTAGTTAGAGATATTTATTATACAAGTGGAACAACTGCGTATATATGTGGAAGTTTCACCGCATCAGGTGATGGGTTAACACCCATGTATAATGTAGCAAGGTTTCTACTATCGCCAACATTCCAAATATCTCCGATAGCGAATGGTTCAAGTACGCATATTGGTTTGAATGGCCCTGTATACTCAAATTTATTTCTTACACCTAGAATTTATTTTGGTGGAAATTTTACAAACACATCAGCCACCGCGGATTTATCTATGCAAAATTTGGCTTATTATTTAACAACAACGACGATTATACCCTTACAAGTTACAACATCCGCACTTAATGGATTTTTAAACACCGAAAATGGAACAACATATACAACTATTACTATTCCAACACGATACAAATTAATAACTATTATTTATAATTCTTCATTAAATCAGTGGTTAGTAACATATCGGTCAACGGGTGTAACGTTTTCTTAGTTTACAAGATACATATCTTCTAGACATAATAAGTATAAAAAACTATACTTATTATGATATTCCAATTCAAATATCGCCAGTCATATTACTCCTCCACTGCCATCATTCGCGTCGTCCTTGCAACCTTCGCCTTCCACCAGTCTAGCGAATCTTGCGAAAATGCATTGCGATGATAGCGCCTATGTTCTGCAGCCTGTTGTGGCGAATCATAGAAGTAAAAATCCGGCTCATACTTTCCACGACTCGCCCGTGCATCACACACCTTCCAGAGCAAATCCTCACATGCCGAACCAACACGCCAAGGGTATTCAACACCTGTCACCGCATTTACGATATACCTACCTTGCACATTGGATGAAAAAGTCCTGGGGCGTTTTCCCTTCTTTTCGTGAGCACCCCCTCCTCCGCCACCCGTCGAACCAGCATCATCACAATCTTCTCCACCCATACCACCTTTCTGTCCATATGCATTTTTTGCCATAGTAAACGTAACGTAACTGATAATTATATGTAACAAAATTTCTTTAAGCCATTTTTAAATATATTCTTCAGGTTGTTATGTTGTAGATTATGGCGCATTATAACGTATTATTTATTACGACAATTTCACTCGATTCATTCACCCTATGTTCCAACTCGTTGATGATAACATTTTTCTCATCTAGTATTGTCTGTTGTTCATCAATAAGCAATTTTAGTCGTTGATTTTCTTTCAGCGCATTTCCGTATAAGTCTTTCAAACTTTTAAACTGCTCCAATTGTTTTTGTTGTTTTTCCAATAGTTCAACAACTTCCGGGATGCTAAGTTCACGCGACCCTTTACCTTCTTCTTGAAATACTATTTTTAATTGTGACTGATGTGAAGGTTGTTGTTGTGCTTGTTGTGCTTGTTGCGCACGCATGCTCATGATCATTTGTTTCTTCTTTTCTTCGATTTCACCAATCTGTTTCAACACATCCGGTTTTAATTTTATATCCCCTTGTTCATATGCAGTCAGTTTATCTTCCATTTCTTCCGTGAAAAATTTCACGACTTTATCATCTTTAATAAAGTCCCCCAAAGTCTTCGAGCTATATTTCGCATATTGGCTATCCGGATGTCCTACAATTTCAATATTATCTAATAGTATTCGTTTATCCATCGTATTGTGCGAATGCGAAAAAACCAAAATTGTTTTTAATGGATCCAATTGAACAAATGGTATCGTATATCCTTTTAAAAATTCACGCTCTTCTGCCAAACACGCATCTTCATTATACCTGGTCTGTTTCAACAACTGCCGCTTAAATGCAAATGTTCCTGCAGTAGCATGGTCCTTTCCATACGGCCCAAATTGCACCATCCGTTTTCTATCATTAAAATAAATATACATCTCACTCGAACCAGCACATAACGCGGTAGGATGCGTAGTAAGCATGTCTACTGCATGCGAAACGCGGTCAGGAGGATAGTAGTCGTCATCATCCATATAAACGATAATATCACCCTTCGTTTTATCATGCATGATGTTTCTTTTTTTCCCAAGTGATAATTTATTATTATACCTGAAATACTTTACATTTGGATGACTACTTACCAAATCCTCAATAGGGTCGCTTCCATCATCTACAATAATCCACTCCATTCTATCCTTGGGATAGTCTTGACTATCGAAACAAGCAACCATCATTTCAATAAAGGGTCTACGATTGAATGTCGGCGTACATACGCTAACAAATGGGAGGTTATCGTTTATATTGTTACTATAATTGTGTGCCTTGGATTTATTTTTATTATTTTTTGTCATTTTATTAATTAATACTATTATTATATTTTTAATTATATTTTATGCTTAATACTATTTTATTATTTTGTTTTAACATTATTTTGTTTTAACATTATTTTGTTTTACACCTTTTAACATTAAAAATATTTTATAATTAAATTAACTGCTATGTTTCATAAATTGCAATACTATACTTACTAAAACTATAAACATAATTCCTGCACCACCTGATGGACCTAAATCAGAATAACCATATAAACATATTTGGAAGTAAAAAATAATTAACATATATGGTATAAGACTCTGAAATATATCCTTAAATTTTGTTTTTGTATCTGAATTTGAATTTGACCATGGATAAATAAAAAATACATATATGGCTTGAACTGCCATGTATATTCCATTACCGAATGCTAAAATCATTCCAATAGTAAAACTAAATATTAATCCCCATACGATATGAGTCTGTAATATTCCGAATATAAATGTTGTAATTCCTGACCATATTCCTATAACAGGTATAATCATATTCATCATTACAAATGGCCATATTAAAAATGCTGCTATTTTTAGCCCTGTTCTGTGTTGCATCATATCATCACCATACCATGTTCCTTTGTCATTTTCTAAAACTTTATCTTTAATACTTAAAATAGATAATAAAACACGTATCAGTGTCCTTCCACCTTTTCCAAGTCCACCATATGTTGCTTCAAATAGATATTGTGTTAATGCAGGAAAAAAACCTACTTGATTTTTAGGATCTTGTTTTCCTTCTTTTGATAACCATAAAAAATATGTTGTATCTTTTTGTCTTTTAATTATTTTTCCCTCATCTATAAATTTTTCTTCTCCACCACCTATACTTCTTCCTACACCTAAGTTATAAGGAAAACCATATGTATACCAACATTTTGATTCCGAATCTTTTGTATATGGAAGTTTATACTCGTCGACAGGAAGAATATAATCCAAATTATCTTTTGATTCTGTAGTTAAAAATAAAGCATTTGTTGCCAAAAACCCCCATATATATGCAAATAATACAGATAGTAAAGCATGCATACAAAAAATTAAAATACTATTTGGATTTAGTTGTTCTCCTGCAGCTTGCTGTGTATTTGATTCATCTACACTTGTCGGGCTTATATCACTATTACTAGCATCACCGCTGATATCTGAAGACCCAAACGTATTTGACATTGGGTTACTATTACTGCTACCACTTCCGCTTCCGCTTCCGCTTCCGCTTCCGCTTCCGCTTCCGCTTCCGCTTCCGCTTCCACTTCCGCTTCCGCTTCCGCTTCCGCTTCCGCTTCCGCTTCCGCTTCCGCTTCCGCTTGTATCAAACATATCGAATCCTTCAATTATTTTATCATCTTTATCACCTAATACTTTTTTATTCTTTTTTCTATTTTTTTTTGTTAGTTTTTCAATATTTGATGTATTAAAATATGTTACTGACATATAATATAATATAATATGTATAAATAATATGTATAAATAATATATATATTATAACATTTTATATTATTGAACCTAAAGGTTATAATATTTATGAATCAATGAATTACACCGACCGAAAAGAAAATGAGACAAACAACATATTATAAACATATTTAAAGTTTACTATATAAAATATAGTATTGTATCCAGAGCCACCAATACTATCATGCCAAAAATCGAAGAAGGTATCAAGCTTGATTTCCATAATGTTCTCATTCGCCCAAAACGTTCAACTATTAATAGTCGATCCGATGTCAATCTAAATCGTATTTTTCGTTTTAAAAACTGCACTTCTCAAAAAACATGGGAAGGTATTCCTATAGTAGCCGCAAATATGGATACGATTGGGTGTTTTGATGTGTATAAAGTATTATCAAAATTCAAGATAGTAACTGCTTTTCATAAATTCTACGATGTGCAAGATTTCATAGACTATCAAACCCAAAATGACATCGTATTTAATCCGGACTATTTCATGGTATCCACTGGTATACAGGAGCACGACTTTCAGCGCCTGCAGAGAATTATGGCACAAGTGGAGTGTAACTGGATATGTATCGATATCGCAAACGGATATATCAAAGCTCTTGTTGATTTTTGCAGAAGGGTTCGCGAAGCATACCCTGACAAAATTATCGTCGCAGGAAATGTTGTCACGCGCGAAATAGTTGAGGAACTTATCCTTAATGGTGGTGTAGATGTTGTTAAAGTCGGTATTGGTTCAGGTAGTGCATGTTTGACCCGAATGAAAACAGGCGTAGGTATGCCTCAATTATCTGCAGTCATAGAATGTGCTGATGCAGCTCATGGTGTTGGTGGACATATTATAAGCGATGGCGGAATAACATGTCCTGGTGATATGGCAAAAGCATTCGGTGGAGGCGCCGATTTTGTCATGGTCGGTGGTGCATTCTCCGGGCACGACGAGAATCCAGGCGAACTTGTTACAAATCCTGACGGCTCTCAGTCTAAAATATTCTATGGTATGAGTTCATCACATGCTATGAAAAAACACTATGGAGGTATGAATGACTATCGCGCATCCGAAGGTCGTCTTGTTCGCGTCCCCTATCGTGGGCCCCTTGAAAATACTATTCTTGATTTTCTGGGAGGGCTACGAAGCACGTGCACTTATATTAATGCGTCGTGTATAAAACATATGCCACTTTGCACAACATTTGTGCACGTATCACAGCAACTAAATACATCGCTTGTGTAATTTTTGAGGTTTTATTGATGAGGTTTTACAAATTTACCTCGCATACATGAGACCCGCATTTCCAGACATGAATGTAACAACATTGAAACGCTCTTCTAAAATTACCAAATTGTAGTTATATTCGTAAATGCGCCACATCGGTTTATTCACACCAATGGGTATCGGCGTATTTGTAACAGGGTCAACTGCGGTATCACAAATTGTCAAAAACTGCGCATCCGGATTATTTTTCGGATAATATGTAGTAAACTCAAATTGCACATTTGAAAACTTGCTTGTATTTAGCGCACCTGATGGCTGTGTGTTAAAAGGGTTAGTATCAATGCAAAAATTGTAACAATATAGACCATCGGGTCCATTCCCTTTTGTCCGCACATATTTTTCAATGTAGTTGTATACACCTGCATCAAGCGTCGTCTCACGATATTTTCCATCCAAAAGAATCGACATGTTCATCAATATGTCACGCTGATTTTCGACATTAAATGGTTGTGTGATGAAATACCCATTTAGTCCACTAGTTGCTGGATTATATCCTGGTGCAAAACCAGCATTATATGGTGGTAAACCACATCCGAATGAAGTTATTCCTACATAATCTGCCGCCGCTTCTGCAAGTGATGCTGGTGCAGGTATTACATCAGACGGCAAATAATTATACGGCCAGTTCGTATAGTTGCTCCACTGGTTGCGCAGATTAATATCGCTCCGCTGAAAATAGAACATCCAACTACTTACCATACCTATCGTATTCTCCAGCCATACACGCTGTGTTCCTGTTACGTTCTCGAAATTCCACTCATATGCGGACTTGATTAAGTATTTTTGTTCATTCCGCGCAAATAAATTCGCCTCTTCGTTTGATAAAAATCCATAAGTGCTTATCAAATGTATATCCGCATTCCAATCTGTTTGCGATGGATTATTATATGTTCCTTTATCTAGTGATACACTCGGTGGAGTCTGTAGAAAACGATACAATTGCATATATTCTTTAGAGTAGTTAGGTCTAACACTAGGGTAGTTATTTGCAACATCCATAACATCTCGTATCGTATAAAGGTCTTGAACCGGTCGCAACACAATATCTATCTTTAGCTGATTATATTGCAATGCAGTCAATGGGAATGCCATTTTGCTGGTCAGCGTAAACCATGCATTTATAGGAATATATAATTTGCGGCTTCTTATGGAGGGCTCCGCGCCTTGCGAGAGCGTAGTATAATACGCGTTAGGATATGTATTCACACGACTTCCAGAATTTCCCGGGTCATTTAATTCAGGCACATTTCCTGACATTTGGTCATATAAGTTTTTCTTATCATCAGGAAAATCACGCTGGACAAGTGCGAGTAAATATTTGCCTGTTAATACTTGCAATATTTGTCCACCAACAGATATAACAACCTCTTTAATCATTTGTGTCCCTAAATTTTCAATCCACTTGAATTCATAGGGTGCCCAATTTTCGGAGCAGTTACTCGGTGGCCATATTGGGCTCCATATCGTTGGCAATGTTACAACCAGATATGTGTCCATCAATAAGTCAGCATATCGTGGAATATAGAATGTGAATTTGGATTCTTCTGACAACCGCAATTTCCTCTGCCCATCAAAATCAATTCGAAATTTCTGCATTCCAAAATTCGTATACTTAGAATACGTTGACTTAAAGAATGTTTTTGTAGGATTTCCATTTAATATAACGTTTTGATTTCCATAAGATACAAGATTTAGCAATCCGCCAGTCATTTATATAATATATATTTAATATATTTAATATATATTATAGTTATAATTATATAGTAAATATATAGTAAATATATAGTAAATATATAGTAAATATATAGTAAATATATAGTAAATATATAGTAAATATATAGTAAATATATAGTAAATATATAGTAAATATATATTATATAACACATAAAACATATACAACGCATAATAACCATAAAACTACTATTAATCAATATTATCAATGTCATCTGCATCATCTGAATCATCTGCATCCAGTGCAGCACAAAAAGTGTCTCAAAAGTTACAACAAGTAAAAGAGTCATTAAAAAACTTAAAGCTTTCAGATATTAAAAATATCAATAAGTCTCCTGTTGCAATCCACTGGTTTGGCATATCGTTTGTCATTGTTATTTTACTCTGGGTTATTACATATATTACCGCAAAATTAAATCTTGGTAGTGTTAATTGCTCTGTCATATCTCAGGACAATCCAAACCCAACACAAATTAGTTCTCTAAGTAATAAATTATCATTGCCTAACTATGTTGGCAAAAATATGCGCGATTTTTATATAAAAACCGCCTACAACTGCTGTGCATCAGGTGACTTTAAAAATGACTATGTTTCGATGTGTGCACTTTATAATGTGATTGCACAAGGTTGTCGTTGCCTTGATTTCGAAATTTATTGTTTGAATAATATACCCGTTGTCGCAGTATCATCTATTGATCAAGTTGGTGTGAAACAAAGCTATAACTTTTTATCTGTATCCGATGTATTGGATGCGATTAATAATTATGCATTTAATGGGAATACATTACCAAGTTTAGTTGCTGGTTCGACCAATGAACCTCAACGTTTTTGTCCAAATCCAACCGACCCTTTGTTTCTACATTTTCGTCTAAAAACAAATAATGTGAATGTAGTCAATCAACTCGCCGCACTCATTGCACAAACATTTGAATCTAAATTATTACCGATTAAATATATGCGTGAAGCAAATGGTAAAAATATGACGAAAACCCCTATTAAAGATTTAGTCGATGATGTGAATGGAAAAGTAGTTATTATGGTCGAGAAAAGTAATAACACTAGTGGTATGCAAATTTTATATCAGTCTGCAACTATGTGGGAACTTACAAACATCACAACAAATTCCGTTTTTATTCATGAAAAACGTTTTACAGAAATTAAGAATACGAATGCCCCGAATGATGTTATAAACTATAATCGCCAAAATATGACAATAGTTTTGCCGGATTTGAATGAAAATAATACAAACTATATATATGTTGTGCCTAGATTACTGGGGTGCCAGTTTATTGCAATGAACTTTCAGAATACTGACCAGAATCTCATTTCTTACAATAAATTCTTTGATGATAGCAAATGTGCATTCGTTCCTAAGCCTGCTGAGTTGTTATATGTTCCTGTTGAAGTGCCAGCACCTAAGCCGATTGATAATGCTCTTTTATTTAGCAGTAAAAATACTATAAATATAGGGGATTTGCAACTTGATATGTAGTATAGGTAAGTATAGGTAAGTAAGTATACATAATTATATAACTATTGTTTACTACTGACAATAGTTATACAACATATATTTTAACTTAGTATAACTTAGTATTCTTTTATTTTTCTCCTATTTTTCTCCTATTTTTCTCCTATTTTTTCTCCTAGTTCGTCTACTTATTCTGGTTTGAGTTATTCTATTTCTTATTTTTATTTTACTTCTCTCATTTCTCTCGTTTCTATCGTTTCTACGCCTTGTATTGTTTCGTATGCTACGTTTCTTTCTTCCTCCTATTCCAATATCTTTCGGTATCAGAGGAACACTGGGTTGAGTATCAAAAAAACTAGAACAACTAATGTCTATTATAGAGACGCGTTTTTTTTTATGAATCCCTTCAAAGTATACTTCATCTATTTTAGATGAAATGAATAAAGAAATTTCACTTAACGTTATACCATATTGTCCTCCTAACATAGGATCTGGTGATTTACCAGCAAAAATTTCATCTAGTTCAATATCAATAAAACGTGTTTCAGAAGTTATAGATATTTCTCCTTCGTCATTTTTACTTGAAACCATAGTATATCTATATACTCTTACGCCTAATGGAACACCAGCATCGTTTACAGGATGATATGAATATGTTTTTTCAACATGATTTGCATTATAATGACCTCCTTTTACAATAGTTCTTATACAAGGAAACCTTTCATAAGCATTCGCCAATGCATACTGACGTTTTATACATGAATCTGAACCAGGAACTGCTTGTGAAATTGCATATCTACAATTTTCAAAAAAATATCCCTGGTCGTGTCGACGTAAACCCCAAAATAACGCATATGAAAATGCGTCAAACAAGTCATCATTTATTTTTAAAGCTCCGTGTTGACTCATACAAATAATAGCATTAACAACTTTTGTTTGTATAATATTATATCTTTCATGACTTACATCTAATATCGCATAGTCAACTTTAAAGTTATCCATTACTATTTTAACACAACCTGTTACAAGTGAAAATAATCTACGTTTTATACCATGACTTACTTTTTGAATTGAACTTACTATTTTTGGAAACTTTGGAAACTTTGAACGGGTAGTTGATTTCGGTATTGAACTAACTAAGGTAATTGCAGGTGTATCTGTATCTGTTGTAGGTTTACTTTTTACATGTTTCTTACCACCACCACCTTTTTTAAATTTAGACACAGATTTAGCACGCCTATGTATATGACTAAATCTAGAACTATGTGATTTGGGCGATGGTGATGGTGCTGGTGCCGTAACCTCTACTGAAGATATTTTCTCCGTAAGTAACAATGAAAATCTATGTAAATTTTCCATGACAACAGGGTGATACACACCATTTATTAAACTAGGTATACCTGTATTTATTTGAGATGCAGGAGCAGCTCCGCAAATTGTTAACGACTCATATCCGTCAAATTTATTTCTTGGGTCTATTAGTGGCGCATTTTTTCTTGTAATTGACGTAACAGGTGTTTTAGTATTATCAATAGCATAGCCTCCATGCATAAATAAAATAACAATAAATAAATATTTATCATTTTCTATTTTAGAATCACGTGAACCACCTTTATGTTGATATAGTTTTGGTATTACATCTGTTTCATTTGTTTCATCTGTTTCATCTGTTTCATCTGTTTCATCTACTTCTTTAACGGGAGATAAAACAGGTTCAAATATAGTTGACCTAGATGTCATTTTTTTTCTAGGAGTTGAAGTTACCGGTTCAAAAGTATATTTATCCGATGTATTATCATTTTTTATAAATACGCTTTCTGGTAAAGGTGTAACATTAGCATTACGTAAACTTTCAAAAAAATCACCTGGATTTCTTTTTGCTTCTACTTTTTCTGTTATTATTTTTTTTGATGATATTTCCATCTATTATTATAATATTTTTATAAAAACTATCTTACTATATTATCTCAATATATTATCTCAATATATTATCTCAATATATTATCTCAAGGTAATATAATTATAACATCCAATAAATAATAAAGTAAATTTAATAAATAAAAAATCAAATAATATGAATAATGGAACAGATATTTTATTAAATACGATTTATTATGAAAATCGCGAATTAGAATTATTAAAAAATGCCATGGATGTCGAAGCGAAAAAACGCGGCGAGCGTATTGCACAAAATCCAATTATGAAAAATATTATAGACGTTCTTGAAAAATTTATTC
>Ga0222713_10004405_pt1 | contig 14119 bp, 16 predicted proteins | sample C33_649DmetaG_FD_165061 | JGI IMG/M metagenome (GOLD analysis project Ga0222713, IMG submission 165061) | Estuarine water microbial communities from San Francisco Bay, California, United States - C33_649D | ecosystem: Environmental > Aquatic > Marine > Unclassified | place: USA: California...
AACTTATCGTGATCAAATCCTTTGTGCATTGATCCTTTGTTCCCATAGAGATTATCCTTAATATCATAAGGAGGATCGAGATACATAAAAGCACCTTTGTTTCCATCCATCAGATAATCATACGAGTAATTAGTTATACGCCACTTCCCAATCAACGAAGAATACGCAGGCAATTTTTCGATCCCACGCAAACTAAAGTTGGAGTTTGATGCTTGTGCTGAAAATGATGAACTCTCTGTAAGACCAGAGAAACTACACTTATTGACAACATAGAAAGCCACAGCACGATCAATGCTTGGCAAATCCTTGTCATTGACTTGCTCCTTTGCTTTAAGAAAAAGTTCTTTCGCTAAGTCTGGAGTATTATTTGCTACCTTAAGATCTACAAGTTTATCCTTAAGATCAGTTCCAAACATCTGGAGTTGTTGCCAGAAATTTACTAGAGGTTCGTAAAGATCATTCACCCAAATATCTAGGTTGGGATACTTCTTTGTGATATAAATCGCAACACTTCCACCACCAAGAAATGGTTCTCGAAACTCATCATAGTTGCGAAGATCTGGAAAATAAGGTCCCATCTTTTCACAAGCACGGGACTTTCCACCAGGATAACGTAATGGGGTTTTAAGAGATTTCATTTGAACTCACACTCACACATAATTTCAGTAAGAGCAGCAAGAAGATTTACTTCTTGGTCAGCCACGAACGCACATTGGTATTGATACTTAGCAATAATAAGAACGGCAGCAGGGATAGATTGGGGTGCAAGGCAATCAAAAGCGGCGTCATAAACCCTGCGAAGTAGGTTACTAGCATCGTTGTCCAAGTTGGAGACCACCCACTTTCTGACTTCAGTAAAGTTTTTATCCTTGAGATTTTTGATGAGTTCATTTACAGAGATGTCTGAGAAAGATGCAAGAATGCCCGAGTCAATTTTTCCTCCTGTAGAATACCTCTGACATTCGTTGAGGACCCTACGAAAATCTGGGAAGTGTTTTGATACAAGTTCCGCAACGACTTTTTGATCGTACTCAATCTTTTCCGCATCCAAGATTGATTGAAGTCGTTGAAAGAAACTTCCTGCAAGTTGAACTCTTTGCTTCCCTTTAATGGTGAAGTCGATGACTGCACATCGGGAGTGAAGAGGTTCAATAATCTTGTTCTTGTAGTTACAGGTGAAGATGAATCGACAGTTGTTATAAAATGCCTCAATATTCGCCCGTAGTAGGAGTTGTACGTCGTTGCCTGTGTTATCCGCCTCATCGATGATGATGACTTTGTGTTTAGAAGATCCCGTAAGTGAAACGGTCGAAGCGAAGTTTTTTGCTTGGTTCCGTACAGTATCCAAGAAACGTCCTTCGTCGGATCCGTTGATGACATAATAATCTGCCCCTAACTCATTACATAATGCTTTTGCGATTGTAGTTTTACCAATACCAGGAGGTCCAGCAAGAAGAAGATTAGGAATCTCACCTTTTGCCACAAACTCCTTAAATGTTTTTTTAGTATCATCAGGAAGAATACAATCCTCAATTACTTGAGGACGATATTTTTCCGTTAGAAGAAATTCACTTGCCATAATCAAATCCAATTAGGTTTTCTTTCAGGCATACGAAGATAATTATCAGACACCCAAGGTTTGGATGCGATGTATCGTTTGTATGCTTCAAATGTATCAATAGTATCGTCAAACTTCCATTCCTCGGGCATAGCACGAGCAAATGGAGTCACCTCTGTAATCTTACCCTTGGGAAACAAATAGTATGCATCAACAAGGGTTTTGTAACAAGAGTGAGTTTTATTATACCGCAGGCAGTATTCATCAGACAAGTTCAGTCCCCACTTAATTAACCAATAGGCATTGTGGATACTCTCCAATGCCCACTTGGTGCAGGGATGATTGCGGAATGCTCCTTTCTCGGTCTTGTAGGGGGTTCCATCTGCCTTAGGAAGAGTGCCGTACCCATGCCCCCACTTACTTGATGCCACGATAGAGAGCATCTGGCAGCACTCTAGGGGCATCTTAACAATGTGTTTGTCGGGCAGACAAATGGCACTCTCAGCAGGCCAAGGGGAAGTGACAAAGATGTTCATCAACCAAATGTAGAATCAGGCTCCAGAGCAATATAATAGGTCACATCAAACCCAGTATTCTTGAATCGTGACAAAAGTTTAGAAGAGATTACCACCTCATAATTTCCAGGAATAATCTTGATATTTTCCACCTTAAAGTTAAAGGTGAATACCTCATCAGTCTCACCGACAACTACAGAGAAATCATTGGAGGTATCATTCTTCTTATCACGAACAACCAGTTTTACAACACCTGCTTCACCAACCACAGACAGGTCAGGAAGTTGATACACAGCAGCAGCCTTAAGGAGTTTATCAAGTTCCTTGGTATCAAGAATGAAACAAACATCTTCAGAAGGAAGAGAGATTGCTTTATCGGGAGGAGTTACGATTACATTAGGATCTGCAAAGAAATACTTGGAGCGAGAACGACCTTCTTTAATGACAACATAACCATCATTCTGAAAATCAAGTTCAGCATTCTGATGAAGGTTAAGACCATTCAAAAACTGGTTCAGATCATAAATGCCAAAATCCTTGGGCAGTTCTTCTTCGATTGTTGCTTCTGCCAAAATGTTTTTCATCACCGAAATGGTGCGAAGCGAACTACCTTCTTTAAACAGAATGGACTGATTGATAGAAGAAAAGTTCTTGAGAAGCGTAAGAGTTTTATCAGAGAGTTTCATAATAATCAGCGAAATTCAGAGAGACCGTTATCTTTGCGAGTGTAGTGACCATCAAAGTGGAGAAGAAGCATAGCATAATGAATCACTTTAAGCAAATCACGCTTATTGCGTCCATCCTTATCGCCATAGCGGCTACCATACTTGATGATATTTGCTTGACAAAATCCAGCAGCAAGTTCTTTTGCTGCCATTAGGTCAATTGTTTGAACATCTTTATAATCCTGTTCGTGACCACAGTAATGACTGCCATAAGTGCTGGTCACATAATCTTCAACATCTTTGAGAATCTTATCTTCGTTGTATTTCCAGAGATGATTTTTTGTTTCAGACATAGTAATAGTAAAGGTCGAATCAATCATAAAAAAGAGGGAAGGCACTTTTATACCTTCCCCAATTATATCAGAAAGGAGTGGGTTGGTCAATATTGTGGTTGATATCCACCTGCTCGGTAGGCATCTGAAAATCAGCATCCACTTTGTCATACAGTTCCAAGAAAGCTTGCTTGGTTTCGTCATCAAAACGATTCACGCAAACTTGGATTGCCTTTGCCTTGTCTTGGAAGATGCTATAGGCACGGATGATATGAACCAGTCGGCGGGTGCTGATGATTTCTTCAATACCACCATCGTAGAAGGTCTTGCGGATGATGTCTGCCCAATCAACCAAACGCTTACAGAAGTCGCGGTCTTCCACGCCAAGGTCCAGAGCGATGCCTTCAAGGATCTTCTGCTCAGTAGCAGGGGCAGGATAGGACTGCTCAAAGGTCACGGGGAAGCGTTCTAGGAATGCCTCGTTGAGCACGTTGGTGCCGATGAAGCGACCGTCATCACTGCCCTTACCTTTGGTATTAGCGGTGGCAATCACATTGAAACCAGCGGCAGGTTTGACCCAGCGACCAATCTTTTTCAGGAAGACACCCTTTCCTTCAAGGATGGATTGAAGGCACAGAATCTTGTTGCTAGCGAGATCGATTTCGTCAAGAAGCAGGATTGCTCCTCGCTCCAATGCTTCAATGACGGGACCGTTGTGCCAAGCAGTATTCCCTTCAACAAGGCGGAAACCCCCGATAAGGTCATCTTCATCAGTCTCAATAGTAATATTTACACGGATCAATTCACGCTTCAGTTGAGCACATGCTTGCTCCACAGAGAACGTTTTACCGTTACCCGAAAGACCCGTAATAAACGTAGGATAAAAGAGACGGGACTGAATAATTTTTTTAACATCAGCAAAATTGCCAAACTTGACGAAGGTATCATCTTTATCAGGAATGAGATTTTGTTCGATAGGGGGAACCACTGAGGGTGCTTGGAAAGTACGTTCGATTTCTTCTACCTTTTGTTGAGTCACTTCAAGATTCCACTTACCACGACAAACTTTAAATTGATCAAGTTTCTTGGTAACAGTTTGATAGTTAGCATCGTTCAGATTACACCAGGCACGGATATCAGCACCTGTGATGGTGTTACCATAAAGGTTCTGAAGAGAAGTGCGGATGTAGTCGGAGGAGAGTGCCATTCGTTTTCTTTGTTTCAACCTAGTCATTATAAACGAAAAAAGGGTCCTCTTGGGACCCCTGTGGTCAGTTCGCCAACTGGTTCTTGAGTTCTTCAAGGTACTCCTCACTTGCAATATGACCAGTGTAACCTGGATAATATTTTTTTACTAGTGCAGGAATACCCATAGCAGTTGTACTGCTATTACACTTAATCCATACTTCTTTAGTGTCGTATTTTACTACGTGCTCAAATGGAAATTTAGTCTTCATAAGTAAATGTTTTGTTCTTAACTTTTGTATCAAATTCTCCAGTTCTACCTGGTCTCATTTTACCAACTTTAACACGCTTACCTTCTCCAGGCCAAGACTTATTTGTTCCAACTAGTTGAGCAGAACCTTTTGGTTTCTTTTGAATCAGAACAGAATCTTGATTATATTTTTTACCAAGTTTCGTGATTGCTTTCTTGAATTTTTTCTTACCCATTTTACCAGAAGAAACTACATGTGATTTCTCACCGACTTTCTTCTCTTGAGGAGTTCCAGGATTTTCAGTATATCTACCAGATACTTTAGTAGGTCCTGGAAGACCAGCACCTTTAATATCTTTTTCTAATTGTTTTGAACGTGCTTTGTTCTCTGACTTTGACTTATCACCTCTTTGAGCAGACATGATTGCCATGCCACCCTTTTCTGATTTTGAGCGTACTCTATTCAGAGAGGTTTCTTGAATAGAGCAACACTCTACCATAAATTCTTGGAATGTCTTCATGCTACCAAAGAAATAAATTCTCCTAATACTTTTTTATTTAGTTTTTTAGTCTTAAGAGACTTAACAAAAGCAGATTTGATTTGAGATTTGGTTGCATCCTCAGCAACTTCAAACTCAGTATCTTGAGAAAGTGCAGTTGCGGACATTCCAAAGTATGCATCATAACCAGAGTTTGTAATAGTAAAACTCTTTACTTTCCTCCAATCATTTTGAATTTTTTCATACTGTTTATCAAGTTGGGAGTGATACATTTGAACAAATCGACTAAAGTTGCGACTTTCAAGAACACGAATACCAATAAAGTTTATAGAAGAGAACTTATCCTTCAAATTCCTGAGAAGAACATCGGTAAATTCATGATATCCATAACCAAACTTATAAGTAGTTCCAAGTTTGCGATCACGAAGAAATGTAAGTTCTCCATGAATATACCCAGTTCCAAGACGAGGTTCCTTCTCCCAATGACGCTTAACTTCTTTGTGATGAACAAGTTGATTTGCTTCACCATCAGTGAGAACAATACACTGAACCTTCTGGAGTTTATTCTCTTTCTGGAACTTGGGAAGAATTTGATGAAGAGTAATTAGTGCTTCATTCAAAGGAGTTCCAGACAAAGAAAGACGATTAGAATAAGTGTAAGGAGAACTATAAGTTCTACCAAAACAATGAGCAAGACGCCAAATATTAAGCATTTGATGCTCAAGAACACTACCAGAAACTTTACTGGTAAGAACATTCATCATCGAGAATGTTTCATCAACAACCAGAAGTCCGTCTTTCTTTTGATAATGAGGAGTGCGATCAGCAGCTAGATAACGATCATTCTCATAATCATATTCACCACGACGCCATTCATTTGTGAAAGCATAAACCTCAAAGGGAATAGATACTTTCTTACAGAACCAAACAAGATTAAAGAGTTGCTTGCAAGTATCGAGCATCACATCGCACATAGAACCGCTCCAGTCCAGCACAAACACCAGACCATGATTCTTACCATCAGGAATTACAGAGACCTTTTTGAATAGATCTTCGTTATACTTATAGGTATGAAGACGAGTGGTATCAAGAACACCAGTGCGAGCAGTTGATGCACGAGCATATTGATCTGCTGCTTTGCGACACTCAAACTCTTTTACAAGATAATTGACTTCTTTCTGAGCAGAAGTCTTAAACTTTTTGAACTCAGTATCGGATTCTTTATAAAGATTTACAGGAGTATATCCTTTTTGCTCTGCATGTTCATTATGAAGTTTTTGTTGATGAGCAAATGAATCGTCAATATCTTTATGAACTTCAGAGTTCTTACCAATGATAGTATCAAGATTTACTTGTGGAACTTCAACATAAACATTCTCATATTCATCATTACCCACAAGGTCACGAATTTTATCTTCAAGAGAATCTGCAGTGCGAACTTCAGGTTCTTCTTTTTCACCAGAAGATTTTACAGGAGTTTCATCACCCTGAGCAGTTCCCCCATAGGACTCTTCAGACTGTTTTTCGGAGGAGTTATCACTCTCACCTTCTTGCTCGGAAGAGGAGTCATTGCTCTCCACAAAATCGCTTGCAGGAGACTGAGAATTTCCTTGAGTTTCGTGAGAATCAAATTCAGCAACCTTCTGCTGTTGCTCCTTTTCTTTCTTGCAGTATTTGTAAAGTTCTTCTGCAGCAATCAATGTATCTGCAAAACTTTCACATGCACCAATCAGATTGATAATTTCTTTCTCTTCTGGAGTGAAATCAAGAGTGATGAAGTTACCAATCTTGAAGTAAAGGTTTGATCTGTCGGCAAGATTAAACTTAGAAATATCTTCGTCTCCGAGTTGAAAGAAATCTTCCTGATTCAATTCTTTATAACCATTAAAGAATGTCTTAGCAAGTCCAGCATACTTACGCTTCATCAGTTTCTCAATACGCGCATCTTCCACCACATTCACAAACTGCTGAGGAACCTTTGCAGTCTCAGTCCAGTCCTCATCAGGAGTAAAGAGAGCGTGACCAACCTCATGGCCCACCAGAAGGTCATACACGAGACCGCTTGCCTTTTCCCACAAAGGAAGAGTCAGAACGCGAGTATGAACGTTAAAGCAAGCAGTAGAAACTTTTTTATGCTCTACCACCAAATCCTCAGTGGCAAGCAATTTGGCAAGTTGAGACTTGATTTCGTGGCGAACAGACATTGGATTCGTTTCGTATGTAACCACTATAAAACGAAAGGTCGCCTTTTGGGCGACCCATGTGACGCTTTTTGAACTGGGCAAGTCGTGCTTTTGCTTGTCTCAGTGCTTGCGGTTTAAGTTTTCGTTTTTGTTCTTTCTTGGAATGGTGCTTCCAGTTTGGGACGTGCATTGTTCTTGAGTGGTTCAGACCACCATATGCGAAAAACCTTTGACTTTCTCAAACTTTATGACACTTTCAAATTTGTCCTCCATACCAGTCTTATGAGAGATAACAAAAATGTTTGCGTCTTTAATTACATAACGAATGATTTTAAGAAACTCATCTGTTCCAGTGGAGTCCAAAGAACTGTCAAAGATCTCATCAAGAATCATTAAGTTAGTATTTACGGAGTTCTTCATTCTTGCAACTTCTCTCCAAGTAAAAAGAAGTGCTAAGTCGATTCTCTGTTTTTCTCCTTCACTGAAAGAAGCATAGGAGAAATCTTCGTGAATTGGTGACTGGACGGTTTCGTTAAATTCCTCATCAAGAGTAAAGTTAATATAGAAGTCCATCATTTGCAGATAACGATTAACCTGCTGATTGATGAGTGGCAAATACTTCTTAATGATTTTGGATTTTACTCCACCGTCTTTGAGCAAACTATACGAAAAATCGTAGTAGTTGATTGTGTCTTTTTTAGAAGCGAGTTCGTCGTATGTAGTTTTTAGATTTTCTTTGAAGGATTCTAACTTCTCATGTTCAGAATTTCGGTTTGCAAGGTTCTCGGTAAGAACTTGAATTTCCTTTTCAAGATTTCGGATTTGTCTCCGTAATCCGTTAATCTTAATATTGTTTTGAGAAATGCCATTCGTTAATTTTGAAATCTCCTTCGACAGAGTATTGAATTGACGCTCTCGCTCTTCTTCCTCTTTAATTGCCTCCTCTAGTTCTTTATAACCAGATTGCAACTCCTTTGCTTTAGATTGAGCGTCGTTAATTCTATTTATTCTGAAGGTCTCTTCAATTGACTGAGTGCAAGTGGGGCATACCGTATTCTCTGTGAAAAACTTATGTTCTTTAGTAATGGTAGATACTTTTTGCGATATCTTACCTTTAAGATTTCCTAACTTGCGAAGTTTTTCTGCATACCCAACCAACTTATCTTGCTCTTTAATATATTCATAAAGAGGTTCTTCTAAAGAACCATTCTCATCCATATATTGTTGAATTTCTTTATCCAAATCGGAAATTTTCCGATTACTATTATCAATACTTTCCTTTCCGCGATTCTCAAGTTCTTCAATGAACTCTTGTTGCATTTTGACCTTATCAAGTAAGGATTCTTTCTTCAACTCATAAACTTTGATTTCTTCTTTTGTCTGACGAATCTTCTCTTTAATTACCATATTCATTGAAGAGAAAATCTTAATATCAAGAAGATCTTCAATCACTTCTCTACGATGAGCAGCAGAAAGTTGCATAAAAGGAACAAAAGTACTAGAACCCAGAATTACAATCTGAGTGAAAGACTTGTAGTTCATTTTAAGAACATTTTGTTCCAACCATTTTTGCTGATCTAAAGCAGCAGAAGATTGATCTAAAGAAGTATCATTTCTCCAGATCTCAAAGAGTGTTGGTTTAATTCCTCTTACAACTTTCCACTCAATATTTCCAATCGAAAATTCTACTTCAACTCTACAATCTTTTTCATTTACAGAGTTGACTAGTTGTGGTTTATTAATCTTACGAAATGGTTTTCCAAACAAAGCAAATGTAAGTGCGTCTAGAATAGTACTCTTTCCAGCTCCATTTGTACCTACAATAAGATTGGTTTTATTTTTTGTGAAGTCAACTTCTGTGTACTGCGTTCCTGTACTCAAAAAGTTTTTCCAACGAATAGTTTTAAATAAAATCATGCTCAGTATTTGGAGGAATTACAATATCATCAGGAGTAATAACAGTATACTGGTATCCATGCATTTCGCAAGTTTTTACCATCACTTCATCTTCAATTTCAATGACGTGCATTTCAGGATATCCATCATCTTCTAACATCATAGCATATCTAACAGCATCGTCCTCTTCTTGAAAGAGATATAAAATATGTTCTCCTTCATCATCAATTACAGAATATGCTCCTTCGGTTTCTCTACCATTAATCGTTAGAATAAACATTTAAACTAATTCACATGCCTCTTGATAAATTTCTTGCATCATTTTTTGAATGATTGATTTATCAAGACTAATTTCTGCCTCCTCAATATATCTATTCAAGATAGAAATAGTGTCTTCGCTTTCAAATGCTTCAAACTCTTGAGGTTCTTGAATATCAAAGTTCTCAATGATCTTGAGTTCTGCAATATTTGATGAATAAAGTTTATCGATAAACTTTTCAAACTTTTTAGTGTCAGACTTCTTACGAACAACAACCTTTACAATCTTGTTCTCATACTCCCGAGTATCAAATGTCTGATAGTTGGTATCCTCATAGTAAATGTTATAAAACATTTTGTATGGGTTATCGACTGGAGTATGCTCTAGTGTTTCAGTATCAAAAATAGTGAAACCGCGAGTATCATTTACATCAGTCCAGTAAATTTCATAAGGATTTCCTAGATAAAAGACTGTTCCGTTAGTCGATCGAGTGTGATAGTGTCCCGAGAAGACACGTTTGAACTTCTCAAATAACTTGCTCTCCAAACCATGCTCCATGATGATTTGTCGATTAACTCTAAATCCTTGGAGTTCAAGGTGCCCCATCGCACACGGGCAAGTTGTCTTTTGAATAAGTTTGAGAGTGCTTTCTTCATTTTCTTGATTGATCCAAGGTATAAACAGTGTCCGAAGTTTATCCAGCATTACTTCAGTTGGTTCTGAATATACCGTCACATTATCATACTCACGCAGAAGCAAATCAACTGCGTTAACATTATTTGTATTCTTATAATAAGCCGTATGATTTCCTACAATAGTATGAACTTTTACACCCATTTCTTGAAGACGGTCATAGTAATTATTTTTTGCCCAAGATAAAGCAGAGAAATCAATTCCTTTACGACTATCAAAAGTATCTCCCATATCTACAACAGTAGTAATCCCATGCTCTTCGAGTGTTGGGAAAAATACATCTTTGTAGAACTTTAAGAAATAATCATGAAAGAGTTTGGAATTCTTTCTTGCTCCAAAGTGCTGGTCAGTAATAATTGCTACTTTCATTCAATACCGCAGTTTGCTGTGAACTCCGTCCTTAATAGAATTATAGTCGGAATAGTTCCCACCGTCAACTGAATTGTCGTCTGTAAAGACTTCCGAAAATCCTGAGCGTTCTAAAATTTTGTTTTTGATTTCTAGTTGACGCTTTTCTCTTTGGATGCGACGAAGGAAAGCATAGTGAATAATTTGAGTAAAGTATGCAAAAGGATTTTGTGACTTCTCAGGATTAAAGTTGTGAATGTACTGCACACAATTTTCAATACCGTCAGAAATCATATCTTCCTTGAACATGTAGTTCACGAAGTTTGGTTTGAAAGAAAGGTGATTTGCAATCTTCAGGAAGCACTCTCCGATGTAGCGAGGAATAGGAGGTTTTGTATCCCAGGTCTTTGCACGATCTTCTTTTGTTAATTCTCTACCAAACTTTTTAATAAAGGTTATTTCAACATCTTCACGATATTTGATGATAGCAGCAAGAAACTCTTTATTATTAACATAATGCTCTGACCTTTTTCTTTTGGCCATAACTGCTGTGGTAATCATAAGTTTTTATCATTATTATGTATAGATTATACCATTTATGTAAATGCTTGACAAGGTATTCAAAAGTTGATACAATTACCTTTGTGGAGGTTGATAAGATTAGCTTTAGCTATTTTTATAAAGCTTCTCTAAGAGCTCTTTAGCATCATTGACGTTAGCAATATATCCCATTCTACGATTCAACTTTGGTTCATTATTCTTTTCTCTGCTTGATTGTCTGACGTAAGACTGATACATCATAATCATTTCAATATCAGAAGATTCAGAAAGAGTCAAGACATCTTCAAGATTAATAATAAACATATCTTCTGTTGTTGTTTTTAACCAAGGTTCTAGTTTATATCCAGAAATTCCTGTTCTGCTTTTGATTTCATTAACAGTGATTGGGTTAGAAACAATAAGAATGGTTCTATCTTCCTCTTCAGATGCAGCAACTTTAGCAAAGATCTCTTCGCCTGTTTTTAATTTAAGAGTGCAGTAAAAATCATCTTCTATCATTTTTTCTTAAGTTGTATGGTGATTATTTCATAGTTAAAGTTTTCTTCGTTATAAATTTTAATTCTTTCTATCAGGTGATTTAAAGTATAATTTTTTCTGGAGTTATAAGTACAATCATCAGCAATATCGTAAAGAACTGCTTTTACTTTGTTTTTTCCTTTTCTGAGTACTCTTCCGATTGATTGTAGATTTCTGATTCTCGATTTACTAGGAGAAGCAAAGATAACGTTATGAAGATTTTTAATATTGATGCCAGTAGAAAAAGTCCCATAAGAAGCAACAATAATTGCGTTGTTCTCTCTCTCAGTAATTTCTCTGACTAATTCTCTTTCTTCAGTATCAACTCCACCATGAATAAAAAATACTTTACGATCACCTCGCTTAGTATTATTTATCTTCTCGTAGAGTATTGCTCCATGTGCTTCTACTCTTGAAAACAAAACAAGTGTGTTTCCTTTTAGATCAAGAGAAAGATTTGTAATAAACTTATTTCTTTGTTCTTGAGAAATTAAATATTGAATTTCATCTTCATAAGTTTCAAACTTTTGTGGTGGATGTTTAAGAACAAGACAACGAATATCCAACTGAGAAATATGTCCTTGTTGCATCAACTCATAAGTTCTAGTAACTTTATATGAAGGTCCAAATAATCCTTCCAAAACCCATTTGTGAGTCTGAGTTCCATCTAAAGTTCCAGTAAATCCAAAACGATATTTTGCATGATGAAGTTTAGTCATAATATCAATGAGTGACTTGCTCTTAAACAAGTGTGCTTCATCTCCTATAACTACTCCATAGTCTTCAAAGAATGAACGTTCTAACTTATAGACAGATTGCCACGTTGTAATCGTGACTGGATGTTCATTTGTCTTTTCTCTACCAGAATAAATCCTGTGACAATATGAATCCACATTCCAACCATAATCTTCAAAATCCTTGTACATCTGCTCTACCAAAGATGTCGTTGGAACAACTAGAAGAATTTTTTGTCCTTTATCTACATAATACCTTACAAGGGAATAAATCATCAAGGATTTTCCTGAGGCTGTGGGTGATATCAGCAATTTTCGGTTATGTCGTAGAGCATCGTATACTCCCTCTACTTGATACTCTCGTGGAGAATGAGTGCAAATAGATGACATATAATCCTTCACACCTTCAAAAGATATATGTTCGTTTACCTCAAAAGGTAAACCATAAAATTTATTTTCTTTAAACTCATAAGTATAATTATGAATTGAGAGTTTGTCGATAATTTTATCTAACAACCCTGCATAAATTTCACCGGTATGAGTGCTTAACAGTCGAATCTTGCCGTCCCAGTGTCTGCTTCTATACTGAGACATAAATTTTGCAGACTCAACCTCAAAAGTAAAATATGGTTGAAGTTCGTAAAGAATATGAGATTCGCAATGTAGTTTAATACAAACCTCATTCTTCTTTTCAATGATTACGTCACTCATAGCATCATAATTGCTATGAATATTTATTTACCCTAATCCAGACTGAAAACGTAGAAAATCTATAGAGTTTTTAATTTGATAAGTTCGGTTTGAAATCATTTTGAGAATACTATCAATATAAGTCAACATTGTTTCATAGTATTCTATTTTTAGATTCACTTGAGATAAATTCTCATCAGAATCCAAGTATCCTTGAAGAGTTTCTTTATCGCGAATCTTTTTTGGAAAAGGATTTTCTAAGTAAACCTCTGGATCTGCTTTTCCTGTAAAGTATTCATATCTTTCATGTCTTATTTTTTTCTTTTGTTGTTCTGCTCTCTTTTTTAATAGATTGATTGTATTATACAAATCAAAATATTTTGAATGTAGAATTGGAATATTTAAAGATTCTGTATGAAGGTTATCAATATCTATTTTTGAATCTTCTTGCCACATTTTTTGAATCGTGTCTAAATCAATAGTCATGCAATGGTTTTCCTTCCAAATCAACAATATTGTAAATAGTATACTTGAAACTAACGCTAGCCGTAAAGTATTGAACTTCAGTGTCAGTAGCATCAAATGTCATTGTTGTCAGCGAATATGGAAATAAATCTTTAAATGTAATTTGAAAATTTGGTATTTGACTACTTGTTAAAACCTGTAGTGTTCCATCTGAATATACATTTTGTCTATCTTGTGTGTAATTTCCACGAACCATTCCAGATTCTTCTAATTCTTTAAACTGACTTATTCTTTCTGGAAATCCTAATCCACGTATCCAGTTTTGTATTTCCATATAATTTTCAAGATTTTCATCAACTAAAAATCTTAAACTTAAGTCTCCAAATTCAATCATGTCACCTGGAGTTGGTAACATATTAGTGTATGTTGGTTGAACAGCAACTCCAAGATTTAGATCTGGAATATTTGCTTGATTGCAGAAAAAAGCAACTTTAGGAGTTCTTGTTAGAGTAAACTTAAATCCTGTTGGGGATAAAAAGTTTCTATTATCTATCTGCCCTCTAGTCATGGTTTTTTAAGTATTTAGATAAAAAAAGAGGGTCCTTGCGGACCCTCCTGAATCTCTATGTGAAATAGATCACATGAGGTTCTTAACAGCAACTCTTCTGTAGTAACGGTTAGAGTTGGTCTTGAGTGCTCCGAGACCCTGAGTGGTGCCCTCTGCAAATGGGTTTGCAACGAGACCATAACGGGTCTTAAAGCCAATCTT
>Ga0222713_10004407_pt1 | contig 14116 bp, 7 predicted proteins | sample C33_649DmetaG_FD_165061 | JGI IMG/M metagenome (GOLD analysis project Ga0222713, IMG submission 165061) | Estuarine water microbial communities from San Francisco Bay, California, United States - C33_649D | ecosystem: Environmental > Aquatic > Marine > Unclassified | place: USA: California...
ACCCCATTCGCCAACGCGCGTGCCTCGCCCGGCACCACTTGTCTCAATCCCTCCGACGCATGCGCGCACACGTCGAAAGTGCAAGCACGCGACTTGCTTCGGTGTCGCGCGAGTCCATGCGATCGCCGCGCGCGCGAGTCCCTCGCGCGGTTCGCGCATCCACGCCGGCGCGAGCCGCGAACGCGTCCCGAGAAAAAGCCAACTGTTTCGTCGATAACCCGCGAGAAGGCGAGGTCGCTAACGATGAAGTCAAAGCTACAACCGTCGAAAAGCACGGAGCGCTCAAAGGTTTGCGCGTGGCGGTGAAGGATAACATTCGAGTGAAAGGATTGCGAACTGGCGCCGGGAACCCGACGTATTTAGCGACCGTAGGCGCGACGGCGGCGACGTCTCACGCGCCGTGCGTTGAGAAAGTCTTAAACGCGGGTGCGGTTTTCGTAGGTAAGACACACATGGATGAGCTGGCGTGGAGCTTACAAGGGGAGAACTTTCATTATGGGACGCCAGTGAACGCGCGCGGACGAGTTCCAGGGAAAATTCCGGGCGGGTCGTCGAGCGGCAGCGCGAGCGCTGTGTGTAATGATTTAGCAGACATCGCGATCGGGACCGACACCATTGGTTCCGTGCGTCTACCGGCGAGTTTTTGTGGGCTGTACGGCATGCGACCGACGCACGGGCGTTTGAGCGCGGAGGGCGTGGTGCCGCTGTCTCATAGTTTCGACTCCGTGGGTTGGTTCGCGAAGAACGCGAAACATTTAACGAGCGTGGGAAGCGTATTGTTAGATCCCGCAACGAGAGACCGCGAGACAAGCGCACTGATTGGTTCGTCGAGATTCGCTTTGTGCAGCGATGCGTTCGCGCTGCTCGATAGAGGAACGAAGAAGGCGCTTCGAGCGGTGCTCGCGAGCGAAGGCGTGAGACGGGTGTTTCGCGACGCTGCGGGGGATAAACCGACGCTCGGGATATCGGACGTCATGCTTTCCGACATTGGGCTAACGGACAAGAGCGGAAAGAAAACCTTGCCACCGATCACGGAGTGGAGCGAGTTTTTCCGCACGATTCAAATCGAAGAAGTGTGGGGATCGCACGGAGAATGGATCAAGACACACCGGCCGGAATTCGGCCCGGGCGTGCGCGACCGATTTAAAACAGCGGAGATGGGAGTCTCCGCGGAAAAGTTGGCGCACGCGAAGGAAATGCGAGAGAAAATTACCGCTCATCTCGATGCGCTGCTCGCGGATGGGTCGGTTTTGATTCTTCCCGCGGCGCGCGGACCGGCGCCGGCGGCGACGAATTACGATAACGAGCAATCGCTCGCTACGCTCGCCGAGGCTCGCAACGCCGCGCTCGCTCTGGGCTCACCCGCTTCGCTCGCGCGTTTACCGTGCGTAGTGATTCCATGCTTAGAGGTCGACGGCGAACCACTCGGGATTATGCTCATGTCTCGCCGCGGCACCGACGAGGCGCTACTCGCGCTCGCCGAAAAATTAGCTTGGGTCATCGGTCTCAAGAACTAGTCCCAAACGGGAAACGGGAACGCGTGTGCATGTAATTCACGTCGTCGATGCGTGCAAGTGCGTGCCAATTTTCGCGTATTGAGTGATATTGCAATGTTTTTTCCTAGCGCTGTGAAATTCAATCACTTGATGTTGAAGTACTCTTGATCGAGCGGGTGAATTCTAACGTAACCATCCTCCCCACCCGACGTGAACGAGCGCCCATCGGGGTTGAACGCCAAGGCGTTGATAGGACCGAAGTGCCCACGAATACCGCCAATCTCATCCTCGAAAATCTTGTGATAAATCTTACTATCAAACTTCCCCGCCTTGGAGCTCGTCGTGGTCACAGCCATCGCGTCTTGCCCACCGCCGAGCACGATGTGATCTCTAATCGGCGACAGAATAGCCGCGTTCACCGGACGATCGGCGGAGTACGTTTTCAAGCACTCCAACGTGTCCGCATCGAACAACTTCGCTGTCTTATCTAGCGACGCGCTGATAAAATGCGACTTATCGTCCGACATCTCCAAGTGTTGGACCTGCTTCGTGTGTTCCTGCGACATCTTCACCACCTCCCCAGTCTCCACGTCCCACGATCGAATCACCCCATCCTCTCCTCCGGTGATGATTGTTTGATTCAACGCTCCCCAAATCACGCGAGAAATCCTCCCTTGCGGCCCTTCAATGCGCTTAATCACCTCCCCTCGCTGCTCCGATCGATCCTTCGCCAACTCTACGATGTGTATCGCGCTCGGCACCCCCATGAACGGATCCGTCGTGATCGCCAGCTTCGTGCCTCCGATATTCAACGCCACCGCGCGCACGGGTTGATCAAACTCAAACGTAAAATAGCACTCCCCGCTCTCCACATCCCACAGCTTACACGTCGTATCCGCGCTCCCGGTGATGAACGTCTTCGAATCATCCGTCACTTCGCACGTCCACACCGCGCCGTTATGCCCGACGTACGTCCCAACGCGTTCGCCGTCGTCCCCGTACCACAGCGTCGGATGATGGTCCTTCGCGCACGTGAATAATAAATCCCCTTCGCGATTGTACTTTATAAACGTCAGCGGTCGCTCGTGGCCTTTAAGCAAAATCGGTCTCATCGCTCAATCGCTCGCTCCTCTTTTCGTGCGCGCTCGCGACGCGAATCACCCCAAGTCGCGACGAAGGACGAATGGAAAGCGCGAAACCTTTCGCTTTTTAGCGATTCAATTCGACGTCTGCCGTCGACGTTCGCGCGTTGAGCGACGCGCGAGCGGCGCGATGGGGCGTTATGAAAACCCTAATCACGCCCATGCGAGCGACCGGACGCGTGCGTCCGTTTCCATTTTGGCGTCATTCGTTGACGGTTCACATCGCGCTATTTCGAGCGACATCACACGTCATGGGCGACGACACCGACGACGACGTCGAGGACGTCTCCGACGGCGCGTTCGAGTACGTTCGCGCGCGCACGAGTGAGATGACGTATTACGCCCCCGAGAAAGCGCGCACGCGCGCGGAGGCGACGTACGAGGTGGTGACGAGAGAGAATGGTGGAAGCGGCGCGCGCGCGTATTTTGACACGAGGAGCGCGAGAGGGTACGCGACGTTCGACGCGAAGACGTGCGTGGTGGTGGAATTTACTTCGTCGGCGAGATTTCGACATGAAGGCGAGGTATTTGAAAAGCTCCGAGGGATGCGCACGTTTCGAGAGCATTTTATTCGGAAGAGTTTTGATTTGATGCGCGCGTACGCGCGCGGGAGAAAGATTCGACGAGCGAAACGCGCTCTGGCCGACGCGTCGGCGGTCTACGGCGACGCTTTTGCCTCGGACACCGCACGCGCGGCGTTGGAGATTCGTGGTTCTATCTGCGAACGGATTCGCGAGAGCGTGCGCGCGTTTCGTCGGGAAGAGCTCGCGAAATCAAACAGCGCGGACGCGTACGATTTCGACGCCGCGGAGGACGCCCGCGGAACGACGCTGAAGACGTACGACGTCGATACTTTCGCACGCGCACTCGAAACGAACGGGGACGATGCCGAGAAGACACTATCGGCGTGCGCGTTGAGCGTGCGCGACGCCATCGCGCGCGCGCGCGAGGCGGTGGAACACAGATTCAGAATTGACCTGAACGAACGATTGCGGCCGATGATCGCGGCGACCAAACGCTACCGCGCGTCGGCGGAGAAGTCGTTCGCCCTCGCGGCGGCGACGTCGTGTGCGACGACGGAGGATTCAGGAAACGCTGCGAGTACGGCGATGTCGACGCACGCACCGCGGGAAATGTACGCGCACACCGAGCGCGCGCTGTCGCGAGCGCTCGACGCGAAATTGAAATCGTTTGAACGCTCGATGTGGCTCGCGTTCCAAACGGCGTGCGTCGACGCGCGGCGCGCGTCGATGGATGAACTGCGCGCGCACATCATGGGTGTTTATTTGGAAAAATCTTCCACGAACGATCATCCCCCGCCGCTGTTCGAGACGACGTTTGATTACGACGCCATGGCGCTCGCGCCTGGTTTTCCAGCGTTTGAGCGCGTCGTTCGCGCCGCCGCCGAGCGATGGACATCCGACGCCCTTCGCGCCGCGCACGGTGCCGGCGCGGATTTCCCAACGCACTGGAGCTCAACGCTCGGAGATGAGGAACGTGCGTTCGAGGCGAGCGTGGAGGCTCTGATTCGAGACGCGCGCGAGCGATTCGACGTCGGCGAATCGTTTGCCATTCGGGACGCCGAGCGGCTGCGAGCGGACGCGAACGCGCTCGACGCGCGCGATGACGCGCCGAACGGCGAAGCCGAGCTGCACACGTCCATGTTAACGCGTGTGGCAGAATTCAAGCGCGAGCTCGAACGCGTGCCGAACGCGATCTCGCCCACGAACGCGTGCGTCGCCGTCGACGTGTCGTCGTGCAAACGGTCGCTCAAAATCGCCGCCGCTCGGGCGTTCGAACGCACGAGCGATGATCTCGTGTCGTGGACCGCAAACGCCACGCAATCGTGTGCAAACGCGCTGACAAGAATGAAATTATCAGTCAAGAGCGTCGATGCGAAGACGACGCGCGAGAGAATCGACGCGGCGCGAGCGAGTCTTCGTGAAATCGCCGTAGTCGTGGACGCCGCTCGGGCGCATCGGGTGAAAGTTCCCGATTTAAACGTCGCCGCGTTCGACGCGCTCGCGCCCGAGATCGACGCTTTCGAGCGCACGCTCGGGGAGTGAACGCATCCATCCTTCGTTCGTTCTCACGCGCACGTACCGATACCGATACGGTGCGTCGACTGTAGTACAATTACAAAATGGCGCGCTTCGCCGGCGACGGTCGACGCGCCCGTTACGTTAAAAACTCGGCTCGTCGAACGGGTCAAAATCATCGCCGCTCGCATTCTTCAACCCCGCACTATCTCTCCTCGCCGACATATCTTCCAAACTCCTCTCCGCGGCTTCGAATTCTTCTAAAAGTGACCGCGCGACTCGCGGCCGCGCGCGCGCGCGCTCCCCCCCCCGCGACTCCTCCTCACCAGCGAAAAACGTCCGCGTGCGGTGCGCCTTCATCGGCGTCTGCGGGCACACGCGCACTCTCTCCGTCGGCGACGCCGGAGGCGTGCTCGCGCTCGCATTTTCGCATTCGTCTCTTTCCCGAAAACGCGCGTTCTCGCTCGCACCTTCGCGTCGTCGTTCCGGCGACTCGAACCCGTTCGCGAGCGCCCTCGACTCGCTCCGCTTCGCCGTCGTCGTCCTCACCGCGTTCACGATCGACGACGACGACGACGCGACGGCATCGCGCTCGCATCGCCACTCACTCTTCCCTGTGCTCTCTGGAGTCGCCATCGCGCGTTTCGTTCGTCGCGCGAGCCCGAGAGAATCCGCGCGTTGACCGGTCTCCGCCGCCGTCGTCGGCGTCGCGACGATCGCGTTTCTAAACCCATCACCGTCGTCGTCATCATGCACCGATCGCTTCGTCGTCACCGGCGTCGTCGTCTTCCCATGCATCAACGTTGCATTCGATGCGATTCCTTTCCGATCGGGGGTGTGCATCGCGAACGACCGTCCTCCGTCCTCTCGCTCGCTCGATCGCCAATTCGTCGAATCGACGCGATGATCGTCCTTAATTATGGAGAATTCCAACCCCGATGACGTATGGAAACGAAACGAAACGCGATGGAATGTCGAGAACGACTCCACGAGCGTCTTTTTTCTACGACGATCGATCTATTTTTCCTCGCCGACGCCACCGTTTCCCTCGATCGTGATCCCCGACCGAACGAGGTTTGCTCGAATTCCAATCCCGTAAATGCGAATCGAATCACACGGTTTGGTATATTCAATGGAATCTCGCGCTTCACAGCACGCGCGTTCGCGACGTCGAATAACGATGATTGCTATTTTTTCCCGCGCGAATGGACGTTTGTACCACTTCGACTACCGTCGCGACGTCGAATGCCCGTCGTCCCGTCGTTCGTCTCGACGCGATCGCGCGCGTCGCGATCGGTCGCACCGCGGTTTTCGTCGACGGCGCGCGATCGCTGCGTCGCGACTCGTGGTTTCTAGAGTATGAGTCACGACTCATCATGAGTCCCCCCACACACACCCACCCACCCGTGGCCGTCCTTTCGCTCCTTTTTGGACCACGTTCGCGTCGCACTCGACACTTAATGGATCGAGTTCGTCCGCCGTCGCGCGCGATCGAGCGATCGCGCATCGTCGCCATCGTCACAATCGAGCGATGTCGTCCTTACTCTCATCGACGTCGCGCGTGACGTCGTCGTCGTGCGCGCAATCGCGCGTGAGAAAGCCAAGCGCGAAGGCGTCGAACGCGCGCGCGCTCGTCGTCGCGCGCGACGCGAAACGAGACGAATGGAGCTCGCTCGGACGCGTGTGCGCGGGTACGTCGACGCTTAGGAGAGATGGAAAGAGATGAACAAAGCGAAAGCACATCGATCGATCGATGGGAGGTGTTGAGTGATTGAAATCGTGAATGAATGCCGCGCGCGTCGAGGCGCGGGCGCGGGCGAGAGAGAGGGATGGAAGAAAAAAGGGTGACGGGCGCCGATGGGGCGTAGGGCGGGACGCGTGACCCTACGCGGAGACGAGCGCGCGAGCGCGCGCGCGAGCGCGAGGGATTGGGAATGCGCTGCCAGGGGGTAAAGAACGGTGTGATTGACGATTCGTCTTCGTCGTCGTGTTCATTCGCGCGCAGTGCTCGGGTCGCAATGGGGGGATGAAGGCAAAGGGAAGTTGGTTGATATTTTGGCGCGCGAGTACGACGTCGTCGCTCGGTGTCAGGGCGGGGCGAACGCGGGACACACTATTTATGACGATGAAGGGAAAAAGTTCGCATTACACTTGGTGCCGAGTGGGATTTTGAATAAGAATGCGATGTGCGTCGTTGGGAACGGGGTGGTGGTGCACTTGCCGGGGATGTTTGATGAGATCGACGCGTTGCTCAAGAGAGGGGTGGACGCGCGCGGACGAATGATGGTGTCCGATCGCGCGCACTTGTTGTTTGATTTACACAAAGAGATTGACGGTTTACGCGAGGAAGAGTTGAGCGGGAATAAGATCGGGACTACGAAGCGCGGGATCGGTCCGGCGTACGCGTCCAAAGCGACACGCAACGGGTTGCGATTGGGCGACATTCGCGACCAAACCAAGTTTGCGGAAGGGTTGCGCATCCTCGCCGCCGACGCCGCGGCGCGTTTCGACAACTTTGAGTACGATGTCGAGGCTGAAATCGAGCGTTACAAGGTTCTCGCTAAGCGCATCGAACCATTCATCGCCGACACCGTGGACTACGTCAACACGGCGCACAAAGAGGGCAAGCGCATCTTGGTCGAGGGCGCAAACGCGACGATGCTCGACCTCGACTTTGGCACGTACCCGTTCGTGACGTCCTCTAATCCCGCGCTCGGTGGCGTGTGCAACGGTCTGGGCTTGGCGCCTAGAAAGTTTGAAACCGTTATCGGTGTCGCCAAGGCGTACACCACGCGCGTAGGTTCCGGTCCGTACCCGACTGAGCTTCACGGCGAAGTCGCCACAAAGCTTCGCGAGTTGGGCTTTGAGTACGGCACGACCACCGGTCGTCCTCGCCGCATCGGCTGGCTCGACATGGTCGCGTTGAACTACGCTAACTTGATCAACGGCTTCACGCACATCAATTTGACCAAGCTCGATGTGCTCGATCAAATGGAGGAGATTAAAATCGGCGTCGCGTACAAGCTCCCGAATGGGAAAATTACCCAAGCGTTCCCATCCGACATTTCCACGTTGGAAAAAGTCGAAGTCATTTACGAAACTTACCCGGGTTGGATGACGGACATCTCAAAGTGCCGCACGTGGGATGAGCTGCCCATAAACGCGAAGAAGTACGTCTTGCGCGTCGAAGAGCTCGCCGGCTGCGAGTGCCGCTACATCGGCGTCGGCCCCGGTCGCGACGCGATGTTAATCAAACCGTGATTATTATCTCTAGTTCCGCTTCAGTAATTTCAAATCGTATACTTAATAACACCGCTTCGTCCCCTCGCGTTTACCTTTCATGTTACCGTCGTTCTCATTCGTTCCTCGCCCTCGCTCGTTCCTTCGACGTCGCGCCTCTTACCCTAGGGCGAGAGCGCGCTCGCCCGCGCGACGTCCTCATTTCCCGCCCCCGCGCGCGCTCTCGCTCGTGACGCGCGATTTCTCGTTCTCATCACTCGCGATGGCATTCACGATCATCGCGCGCATCGCCCCGCCGTCGTCGCGCGCCTCCGTCGTCGTCCAGCCGCGCGTCCTCGCGCGCGCCGCGCGAGGACGCGTCCTCGCGCGCGCCTCCTCCGCATCTTCATCGAGCGCGGACGACGCGTTCAAGGCGCTCGGGATCAAGCCCGATGCCGATGCGATCGCGGTGAAAAGGGCGTATAATTCGAAACAGATGCTTTATAAAGGCGACGCCGCGAAGCTGGCGAATGTGGAGCGAGCGTACGAAGACATCATGCGGGCGAGTCTAGCCGCGCGACTCTCCGGGGGAAAGGTGGATAAGCGCGTGGCGTTCGCCGATCGCGCACGCCTCGCGTCGTGGGCGCCGATCGCGTGCGCGTCGCCGATGAAGGATGTGGTGGTGAATTACGCGTTGACGCTGGGGTGCGCGTTCGTGACGCTCGTGACGCCGCCGTCGATGCGAACGCTACAAGTGACGATCTTCGCCGCTCTGTTGATGGTGTTTCGCTTGTTCGTGAAATTGGTGGACGTCGATCCAGGGCCAAACGCCGTGCTCGATCCGCCGGCGGCACAGAAGCATAATAATAAGCGTTTCGCGCGGTCGTTTGGCGTCGTCCTGGGCGTTTTCGTCGCCAGCTTGTTCGCGACGTTTTGGCTCCCACAGTTCTTGATCGAGGCGTTGGCGTTGACCGTGCCGTCTTGGTGGTTGTTGCACCAGGAGGTATTCGTGAGCGCGGTGTGTGGGTTGGTTTTGGCGACGTTGGTTTCGTTCTATCGTTGATGAAGACGACGCCAAACGAGCGATTGCATGTTTGTTATACACGAGAGCGAGTTCTCAGCTACGAGGCGTCGGCATTTACCGACGCACATTTGCGCTCGACAAATTCATCAACATCGAGTGCCGCTTGTTGCGCACATGTTTCTCAGCATCATCGCCGCGCACGCGGGCGTTCGAGGGAAAGCGCGCCGCGAACCGTCCCGCGCTCATTTCGCCCGAGTCGTCCGCCTCTCGTCGCGAACTCGCATCGGCAATCTTCACCCCGCGCGCGCGAGTTCCGATGATTCCGACGATGCGCGCGCGCATTCAAAAACTGGCGAGTTCATTCCCGAGGAAGTCGTGCCGCACACCCGCCACGCGCCTCGCCGAGGCGAAGCCGTCGTCGTAGACCGCGACGCGGCGCACATGACCGACCCCGCTACGGCGCGACCAGTTATGGTGTACGAGTGCACGCTCCCGGCGATCGACATGGGACTGGTGTTCCACGACGTCGGTGCGCGAGGGCCGTGCGTGCGAACGGTCATCGAGGGCGGCCATGCGGATTTGGAAACCGGCATCAAGCCGGGCGACGTCCTCATTCGATGCACCGCGACGGAGCTCACCGGTGATCCAGCACGTCCGACGATTCAGCGCGTGTTCGACTGCAAAAATGAAGATTTTGAAACGTGCATGCGAGCGCTGAACTCCACGGGAATCGTTGACGCGGGTTTCATCCATCGTCGCGTGCATTGCATGTTCAAGCGTGACGCCGCGGATACGGAATCGCACGAGCGCGAAGAAAACTGGGTTCGAGCGATTGCGGCGAAGGGTCGATTGGAGGTCGATCGCGAAGCCGCAGGAAAAGAGGGGTCCGCACCACGCGAATCGCCGGAGCGCGCTGAACCGCTCTATGAGGATCAGCCGCCGGCATGGGATGATTGATTTCCAGCGCCATCGATGTTTGATCGTTTGAAACCACCTTTGCGAGACATGATTCCGTGGAGTTTCCGCATTTCTAGCGAAAGCGCGACGCTTGAACCATCGCGAGCGAGTAGAGTACGCGCTCTCGCACATCTTTTTCAGTTTTCTTAGCGTTCGCGCGGAATTTTTTGTGATGAAGCACAAGCCTAAGGAAAGTGACTCTTCGTCTTCCATCACCGCGTTTGGAAGACGAAGAGTCAGCCAATTATAGCCACGCCGCGCGGCAACGAGCCGCACTTTTCTTCGCGGCGCCACTCCACGCGTGCGCGAATTGAAAGTAAAACTAAATTGAAACAAATAATCGCGCATTCACGCGCGTATGACCGTCGTGGTTGATTATTCGAGTCAAGTAATACTCGAGCGCGTTGCCAAACCGGCGACAGTTACGCCGGCGCGCGCGCTCGAGTCCTCGACGCCGCGAGCGCCGAAAGACGATGCCGATGCGCGCGCGCACTCGACAGCGCCGCACGGTATGGTGCGCGATAGAGATTTACCACCGCTATCGCTCATGGAGCGCTTGTTCTTGCTCTTCGTGACGTGTGCGTTGACGGGGTCCTACGTCGTGGCGTTTTCGCATATCATCGGTTACGGTGGCCCTACATTTCGCGCCCTTCGCAAGGACCAGAAGGAAAACGTGTTGATGATAGCCTCGCTCTCTCTCGCTTTCGTGCTTTACATTCTTGATGCTTCGCATTGGCGGATGAGATTCGCGAGAATCGCTCGAGATGTCGTCGGCGGCGTGGCGACGATTATGATGGCGCTCGCTCTCGGCTTGAGTGCGTATCGCTACCCACAAGCTCCACCGACACTATACTTGGTCATTACCCCGTGCTTGTATGCTTACATGCGCGTGAAAATGTTCCATTCTAAGAGCGTCTCAAGCTTTTTGTCGTCACTAGCGTCAAGTTTGTACGCGTGTGCGAGCATCATCATCATGGTATTTCTAAGCGAAGCATCCCGAACGAGCGCGTGGTGGTCCACTGCTCTGGAAATGCGTTACCGCGCATCAATCGGATGTGAATTAGATCTTGGCAGTGAGTGCCTCGCGGCATACATCATGTGGTTTTCCCCGTGCTTGGCCGCGCTTGCGAGCGTTATTTTCGCCACGTTTTGCGCTCTCATGGCCAAATCGCTGCGGTCAAACGATGGAAACGACATTTTGAGCTTTTCATACAAAGTCTTTGGATGCGGGCTGGTGTTCGTGTTTCTCGGTTTATGGGTCGCCGTGTCAATTGCTGGCGGCGCGAAAGCGCTGTCGTCGATATTGGTGACTTTTTCCATGGCGGCGCTCTTGGTATTGTGTGGAGCGCTCGTCGCCACTGTCGGTTTGGATACTATTACATCCAGCGTGAGCTCCGTGCCGCTCTTCGCATCGCTCATGCACGCTGCGACGGAATCTTATGCGAATGTTTTTAAGGCAATTTTAGTGTCCACGCCGCTGACGCTCTTGTGCGCGCTCTATTTGTTCATGTCAATGTTGAACCAACGCGTTCGCGTCGCATTCGGCACGGCGCCAAATCAAGGCAAATCGAAATGGCTCACCGATAAAGTGAGCGATCAGCTCGCCGAAGTACGCAAGTGGAATTGGTCTCGAATAATGATCAACATGCACTATTGGATCCTGACCGTCTTAGCGCTCCACGTCGTCGCCGGTTCGTTCACCATCGTATTTTTGTCGTATCTTCGCGTCAAGCTCACGGCGATTCCGTTGCTCTTGGTGTACGTCATTTTTGTCGCCGTCGGACTCGCGATGTTTTTGATTCCAATCATCCCTGGCTTACCAGTGTATTTGACTGGTGGTATCATTTTGACTGATCAACCGATGACGCGCGCGTTCGGCGGCGGTGCGGTCGGTTACGCCTGGGCTTGCATCGTCGCCATCGCCGTGTGCTTCGCCGTCAAACTCCTCGCAGTCGTGCTGCAACAAAAAGCCATCGGTGAAAAACTCGGCGACCGCGTATGGATTCGAAGTATGGTGAACGTCAATAGCGTCACGATGCGCTCTATTCGATACTTGCTAACCCGAAAAGGACTCAATTGGCCCAAAGTTGCCATCCTCGTCGGCGGTCCGGATTGGCCCACGAGCGTCATCACCGGCATTTTGCGTCTGCGAGTGGGCGAAATGGTTTTGGGTACGCTCCCGGTCATCTTTTTGCTCGCACCCACGACGCTCGCTGGGGCATTCATGTTAAAGGCGTCGCGTTCGTCATCCAGCTCCGCCGATGCACTCTGCCGAGAGACGTCCTTCGAGTCGCTCGACGCGGATGACTCGAGCGCGTGGAACTCCGTCGCGGATATTGGATTATTGCTCACTGGCCTCACGCAAGGTTTGGGATTGATCGCGGCGGCGTATTATATTGAAAAGACAGCCGTCGAAGCTCGAGCGGAAATCGACGCCATGCCGTATGACGAAGAAGTTCTCGAAGTGGACAAGGCACAAGCGCGACGAAAAGAGCTCACGCGCGCCATCACGCACTGGGACGAGCTCTCGAGGCCATGCCGACGCGCATTGGTGCTGAGCACGGCGTTAATCACCGGTGCATTTTGGGGAATCATGTTCGGCCCGTTCATACTCGGGGAAGAAGCCATCGTGCGTGATTATCTATTAACTGATTGCGTCTCCACGCGCCTCGATGGTAAGGCTTGGAGAATCATGACTCTCGTCGGGTGGTGCTTGCTCGGCACGGCGTTATTCTCGTGGTACGTCGTGTCTCACATCAACGCCATAGCCAAATCAGAAGTCGATGCAATCATCGCCGAAGAGGAGAACGTTTCGCAAATGATAAACGGAACGCCCAGAAGAGAGTGGGCCGACGACGATGAGCCCATCGATGAGAATAAATTTAGAGCTCGATTCATGACGATGCTTGAAACGATGTCGTGGCAACAGGTCAAGGATGTTGAGCGCACGATGACCGAACGCACACTCTCGCCATTCTCTCCTGAAACTGCAGCGTTTATTCGCGAAACGATACAAGATGTTTTACGCGCAAAGTCTTCGAGTAAATAAAAAGTACGCGTTTGGAAACGATCTGTAATTATGAAATTCATGCCGTGTTAATACATCATCGACTTCGAGAGTCGTCATCGTTGCTGTCGTGACGGCGCGCGCGCTTACGGTCTCGAGAATTCGAACGCGAATCCTCTCGGCGCCTTCGCGGTGGATTTCTGCTTCTACTTCTGCTGCTTCTGCTCCTACTTCTGCTGCTTCTACTGCGGCTTTTGCTGTACGACGAGCTCGGAGAGTCGCGGCGGCGGCGTGGTGGACTACGAGAAACGCTACGACTACGTCTGCGTCTCGGAGGCGATCGACTGCGACTGCGACTGCGACTAGAAGATCTCGAGCTCGACGGCGATCTCGATCGCGAACTGCGACTCGTGTCGCTCCGCGATCGACTCGCGGCGCGACCTCGCTCGCCACCCACCGCGCGACGCCCCCCCCCAGTCAAACCGCGTCGCTCGATTTCCGCATCCAACACGCGTAACTCGTGCTCCAAACGCTCGATTGTTTCAAAATTCTCGCGCGTCTCGCGATCGCCGCGTCGCGCAGACGCATCCGCCCGCTCTCGCTCTCTCCGCGCCGAACGTTCTCGCTTCTCCGCCTCCCTCTTCGCCCTCTTCTTCTCCTTCTTCTCCTTCTTCTCCGCCTTCCTCTTCGCCCGCTCGCGCTCACGATTTTCCCTCTCCCTCTCCTCTCGTCTCTCCTCCTTCATCTTCCTCTGCCCTTCGCGATCGAACGCCGCTCCCTCTACGCGAGCGCTCGCGCTCGAAATCCCAAACGCTCGCGCCACATTCTTCATCTCCGCCTCCTTCCTCGCTCGCATCGCGTGCGTCTCCTCCGCCGCATTCGATCGCCCTCCATCGTTTCTTTCCTTCGTATTCACGCGTTCGCGTTCCAACTTCACCCTGAGCTCGTTCGTTCGCGCTCGTCTCGTCTCCTCGCTCGCCCCTTCGCCGACCAATCGGTCGTCTAATTCGCACACCGCCGCCTCGATCGCGCGCTTGGCAAAGTGTTCCAATATCCCCCCGTTCGCGGGTTTCCTAAACGCCAATGGATTTCTCCTTAAATCCCCTTCGTCCTCGTTCGTTCGTCGCGTCAATCGCGACGACGCGCGATGGAACGCATTCTGTTGCACGTACCCGCTCGTGCCGCTCCCGCGCGCGCTGGACAACCCGATGCCGTTATACATTCGGCGACGA
>Ga0222713_10004410_pt1 | contig 14113 bp, 16 predicted proteins | sample C33_649DmetaG_FD_165061 | JGI IMG/M metagenome (GOLD analysis project Ga0222713, IMG submission 165061) | Estuarine water microbial communities from San Francisco Bay, California, United States - C33_649D | ecosystem: Environmental > Aquatic > Marine > Unclassified | place: USA: California...
TGGTTCCATAAAATTACCAGCAACTAATAAAATAAGATTTACGATAATTAAAAATGCTATAGGTGAAAGACCCATGCTTGTGATTTGTTCGGTTATCAGCTGCGGTATTCTCTCTGTAGTCAAAATATGAGCAAATAAAATTGCATTTGCAATAATAAACATCAGCATCACCGTTGTTTTGGATGCATCAACAAAAACGTGGGGAAGAGTTTTAAAAGTAATATCTTTATAAATAAATAATGAAACGAGCACTGCATATACGGCTGCAACGGCCGCTGCTTCTGTTGGAGTAAATATTCCACCATAAATTCCACCCATGATTATAAATAAAAGCAAAAATCCCCATATCGCATCTTTAGCACTTTCAATTAGCTCTTTAGTTGATGCTTTTGGTTGAGCAGGCAAACCTATCATCCGCGCTCGTATATAAATTGCAAGCATTAGGGAAGCAGATAACAATAGTGCAGGAATAATTCCTGCTAAAAATAATCTTCCAACTGATTGTTCAGTGACTGCACAATATACAACCATCACAATAGATGGAGGCATTAAAATTCCAAGAGTTCCTGCATTGCACATCACTCCAGCCGCAAATTCTTTTGTATAACCAGCGCTAACCATACCCGCAATCATGATACTGCCTACAGCAACAACTGTTGCAGGAGAGGATCCTGATACTGCAGCGAAAAAAGTACAAGCAAGAACGGCAGATATCGCAAGACCTCCCCTAATATGTCCAACGCACGCGATAGCAAATCTAACTAGTCTTTTTGCAACTCCTCCAGTACTCATTAAAGCCCCTCCCAAAATAAAAAAAGGAATTGCCATTAAGGTGTAATGTTCTGAGGTATCAAAAAGTTTAAGTGATAAGGAGGCAAGAGAATCTTTACCAAATAATAATATTGCAACTAGACTTGATAAACCTAAAGAAATTGCAATAGGTACTCCAATAAGAATACAAAAAAATAAAACTGAAAATAAAGTTAATGTTGTCATTGTTTTGGATTTTTATTATCAAATTTAAAAGATTTTATAGCATCCTTCGCTTCGTCTAATAAATTAAGATTATCTTGCTTACCAAGAATAATTCTTATTAAAATTTCAAGAAATCTAAAAATGATTAGGCCATATCCAATAGGCATAATCACCCTCGGTACCCATTGTGGCAACCATTTGATATCTTGAGATAAAATTCCAACAGTATAAATTTTTTGAACATAATTATAACTGCCAACCAAAACTATTATGGCATAGGCTAAGCATAATAAAACAGCAACCAATGCAAAAAATCTTTTAATTTTACTTGAAAATAAATTTACGAATGACTCCATTCCAATATGAGCACCAACCCTTATGCCCCAACTTGCTCCAAAAAATATAAGCCAGGCAAACATAAAAATTTTTGCTTCCATTGCCCAGTGAATATTTCCCTTCAAAACATATCTTACAAAAACGTTTACAACAGCTAAAAGAGTCATTCCTGCTAAAAGAAGAGCTACAAAGTATTGTTCGAAGTTTTCGTATATTTTTTTCATGTTACGACTAAATAAATTAAAAAATTTCGACGCGGAAATATTCCGCGTCGAAACTAGAATAAAATTATTTTTTTAAACTATGACTTTGTGCAGCTTTAATTAAATCTGGACCAATGTCTTTTTCAAATTGCGCATATACTGGCGCAACTGCTTTTTTCCATTCAGCTAATTGAGCATCAGTTAATGTTTTAATTTTGGCTTTGCCAGAATCAAGAATAGCTTTTCGCGCTTCATCGTTCTTTTCTTGAGAGATTTTATTATTATAAATTGTTGCTTCGTTCATAGCTTCCGATAAACCTTTTCTTATATCTGCAGGTAATCCGTTCCACCATTTAGCATTTACAACAACCATATAATCTAAAATTCCATGGTTAGTTTCAACGATTGTTTTTTGAACTTCATGAAATTTTTGTGAATACATATTTGAGAATGTATTCTCTTGTCCATCCACTACTCCAGTTTGAAGAGCCTGATAAACTTCTGCGAATGCCATTTTTTGTCCGTTAGCGCCAAAAGCTTTCATAATAGACTCGTACACATCAGAAGCTTGGATTCTAAATTTTAAGCCTTTAATTTCTCCTGGCAGTGTAAAGTCTTTATTGGCAGCAAAATGTCTCATTCCATTTGCCCAGTAAGCAAGACCAATTAAACCTTTATCTTCCATAGATTTTAATAGCGCTTGTCCTTCTTTAGAGTTTTGGAAACTTTGAGCAGCTTTTGAGTCTTTAAATAAGAATGGTAAGTCAAAAACTTGTATTTTTTTTGTATAACGATCAAATTTTGAAAGTGAAGGATTTATAATTTGTACGTCATTAAGCAAAAGAGCCTCAAGTTCCTTAGCATCACCAAATAATTGTGAATTTGGAAACACCTGAACTTGTACTTTTCCAGGTAGTTTTTTTTCAGCAAGTTCTTTAAATTTTAAAGAAGCAAGACCTTTTGGTGTATTTTCAGCAACTACGTGACTCAATTTAATTACAATTGGAGTTTGAGCAGATGCAGAAAAACCAAATAGTGAAGTTACAGCAATAAAAGTTATTGCAGTAAATAAACTTGTTATTTTTTTAAACATTTAGTTATTTCCCTTATTTTGTTAATTTAAAAGTAACTCAGTTTATATAGGCTAATAATATTGACAAGTTTAAATATACTAAGGTTTGAGTTTCAATTAGTTTATATATAATATTAAAAAAAAGCTCAATTTAAGCCCAAAATATACTTAAAAATGAATATAAAAAATCAAAGTTTGTTAATTAACAAATGCTACGTAAATGGGTCTTGGGTTGGTTTAGAAAAAAAAATAAAAATTATCAATCCTGCAACCGGTAAATTATTGGCGGAAGTTCCAAATTTCGGAAAGAAGGAAACATCAGATGCAATTAATGCTGCTGAAGTTGCATTTAGAAGTTGGTCAAAATTAACTGCTCATGAAAGATCAAAAATTTTAAAGAAGTGGTATGACTTAGTTATTGAAAACCAAGATGATCTTGCAATAATCATGACCACTGAACAAGGAAAACCTTTGAGTGAAGCAAAAGGTGAAATTGTTTATGCTGCAAATTTTATAGAATGGTTTGCTGAAGAAGCAAAAAGAGTTTACGGAGATGTTCTTCCGGATCCAATAAAAGATAAACGAATGATAACTCTTAAGCAGCCAATTGGAGTTTGTGCTGCTATTACACCTTGGAATTTTCCAGCAGCAATGATTACAAGAAAATGTGCGCCAGGACTTGCTGCGGGATGTACTTTTGTAATTAAACCTGCGGAACAAACTCCTCTTACGGCAATTGCATTTGTAGTCCTTGCTGAAAAAGCAGGTTTTCCAAAAGGGGTTATAAATATTATCACAGGTGATCCTGAAGAAATCGGAAAAGAAATTACTTCAAATCCAAAAGTTAGAAAAATCTCATTTACTGGAAGTACAGCAGTTGGAAGAATTTTAATGGAGCAAAGTGCAAGCACTGTAAAAAAGCTTTCATTAGAACTTGGAGGAAATGCTCCATTTATCGTATTTGATGATTGTGATCTTGATGCTGCAGTTGAGGGGTTAATGCTAGGGAAATTTAGAAACACAGGACAAGTCTGTGTTTCTCCAAATCGAATTTACGTTCAAGAAAAGATTTATGATGTTTTTGTAAAAAAAGTAGTTGATGTTGTTAAAAAATTAAAAATGGGAGATGGATTAAAAGGTGATACGCAACTTGGACCATTAATTGATGATGCGGCGATTGCAAAAGTTGAAGAGCATATTAAAGACGCTGTTCAAAAAGGAGCTAAAATTGAACTTGGTGGAAAACGTCATATGCTTGGTGGTAGATTTTACGAGCCCACAGTTCTAGCGAATGTTAATAAAAGTATGAAACTTGCAAACGAAGAAACATTTGGACCTGTGGCCCCTTTTTTTAAATTCAAAACGGAGGAGGAAGTTATTGAGTTTGCAAATAACACTGAGTTCGGGCTTGCCGCATATTTTTTTTCAAAGGATATTGCAAGAATTTGGAGAGTAGCAGAGGCTATTGAAGTAGGAATGGTTGGAATTAACACAGGAATTTTTGCAAGTGCCTACATGCCATTTGGAGGAATTAAACAGTCTGGAATTGGTAGAGAAGGTGCAAAATATGGAATGGAAGAATATTTAGAACTAAAAACTTTGTCATTTGGAAATATAAAATAATTTTATGACTGAGATTTTTAATATCCCATCTAAAAAAGTTAAAGATTTTTTAAACGACAATTCTAATAACATAGTCCTTGATGTAAGAACTGAAGAGGAGTGGAATAGTGTTGGAAAGCCTGATGCTGAATTATTAAATTCTAAAACATTATTTATCTCACTGTTAGTAGGGCCTGATAGAATAAAAAATGAGAATTTTATAAAAGAATTTCTTGATAAAAAAATTTCTAAAAAAGATAATATTTTAGTTATTTGTAGGTCTGGGGTGAGATCAATGGCTGCTGCAAAATTATTACAACAAGAGGGTTATAAAAACGTAATTAATATTTCAGATGGCTTTGAGGGAAATCCAGCAACAGGAGAAGGCTGGAAGAGATCGAATTTGCCTTGTAAATAATTATTTCTTATTATTATACCAATTACCAATATTTTCGTTTTTAATTGCACCAATTGCTTCAATAGGTCTTGAGTTTACTGCATATTCAGAGTGATCGTTTGCATTTAAAGTAGCTCTAATTTGATTAATTGGCTGAGTTAGTTTTTCATCTTCAACATGATACCATTCAGAATAAACTCTATTCTTAACTCCGTTAATATAAATATGTGCATGGCCCTCATTCATGACATTTTCTTTATTAATTTTTTCTGGAGTAAATTTAAAATTTTTAGTAATTAATTGAATATTGTAGCCTGACTTTGCGTCTTTAATAACTCTTATATCTACTGATGGATAAGGCATTTTAGCCTCAATGCTTTTATGACTATGGTTTTTGGAGTCTTTATGTTGAGCTGATACTTGTGAAATAAATAAACAAAGTAATATTAAAAAAATATTTATATATTTCATTTTAAAAATTTATTGTTTAAATTATTATATTACTTCGTGACAAAATGACAAAACGATATAGTGGAAAATCATCAAAGGATCGTAGTTTTAAAAAGAAACCAAAATTTAGCAAAAAAATTAAGTCTTTAATCAAAAAGAGTAAGTTTAGTCTCTAAAATTTACAAATTCCATAGGCTGACCAATATCAATGGTTCTAATAGCCGCAATTGCCTCTTGTAAATCATCTCTCTTTTTGCCGTCTGCTCGCAACTCTTCTCCCTGAATTTTAACTTGAATTTTAAGTTTTAAACTTTTTACTTGTGCTATGATTTTTTTTGCACTCTCTTGATCAATTCCCTCTTTTAATTCACTTATTTGTCTAACGGTTCCACCTGTTGCAGTTTCTGAATTTTTTATTTTAATTACTCTTGGATCTACTTTTCGTCGAATTAAATGAGTTTGTAATAATTCATTCACTTGTTTAAGTTTTAAGTTATCTGGGGCAAGAGTTGTAATCGTTTTATCCTTTCTTTCAATTGATATTGCTAGTCCTTTAAAATCATAGCGCGTTCCAATTTCTCTTAAACAATTAGCAAGAGCATTATCAAACTCTTGATAATTTATTCTGCTAACTACATCAAATGATGGCATATTTTTATAAAAAATTTATCTAACTATTTTATTTCTTTTAAAGATTTTTTTAGATTTTTATTTACGTGACAACTTTTTTTACAAGAAGCTAGCAGTAAACAAAATCCTCTCCAAGTTTTAAAAATGCACATTTTTATGATCTTAGTTCAAAACAACATATAAAATAAAATACAAAAATAAATATTTATTAATCTTCTAAATATCGCATTATTCTTGAATAATTTTTTTCTGAATAACTATCAATTGTATCTATTATCTTAAAACCTGTTCTTTTTGAATATTTTGCTTCAAATTTTCGACTAATTGTAATTCCTTCAAAATCTCCCTGATCTTTAACAACTCCAAAAAAATATTTTCCCTTCACAAATTCGATTAAATCTTCATCTTCAGAGGTCTTTTTGGCTTTTGATTTTAGTAAATCAACTAGAGTTTTTAAATTTTGCATTATTTAATTAGTCCAATTTTTTTTTGTCTAAAAATAATAAATATACCACTACTTATAATTAATATGGATCCAAAAATCATATTAATTGAAGGTGTTTCATTAAAAATAAAATATCCAAGAATAATTCCAAAAATAATTATTGTGTAGCGAAATGGAGAAGTTGTTGAAATATTCGCAACTTTAATAGTTAGCACTGAAAAATAATATCCAGCAGTCACAAATATTGCTGAGAGAAAAATAAAAATAAAAATTTCGAGATTTATTGGTTTGAAGTTTAATAACATTCCAAAGCTAAAAAAAATTGTAACAGACAACGAGGTTATAAAAACAACTTGAAGACTATCGAATTTTTCTAAATATTTTCTGGTTATAGTATCTCTTTGGGCTATAAAAATTGCCGAGATCAGGGGATAAATAAAGGCATATCCAAATTGTAAGTCGTGAGGTTTAATTACAATCATAACTCCAACAAAACCTAAAATTACTGCAGTCCACCTTCGCCAACCTACTTTTTCTCCTAATATAAAGGCACCTGATGCAGTTATTAATATCGGAGCTAAATTTAACAAAGAATAGAGTTCTCCAAATGGTAAATACATAAGCCCTAAAAAAAAGAATATCGCTGCAATTGACTCTATAGCTCCTCTGGCATGTAGAGGTTTTGATTTAATTATATCCAAAGTTAGTTTTTTTTTAGAATAAAGATATAAGCCTAAAATAAATGTAGAACAAAGCCCTCGTATAAAGATTACCTGTCCAAGCAAAGTAATGTCTTTATAAATTAATAGGATGTATTTTATAAAAGCATCGTTAATTGAAAAAAAAAGCATACATAAAAGCATGTATGTTATGCCTAAAAACTCTTTATTTTTGTTGTGTAAAAACATTTATCTAAGTTTTAGGGCTATTATCTGGGTAAATAATAAATTCAATAGAATTAATTTTAATTTAATATAGTTTATTTTTATTATGGGAAAAAGTCGCGATACAAGAAAAGAAAAGAAAAAACCTAAGAGCACAGGACCAAAAGAATCTAAATCTAGAAAACAATACTAGTAGCTCATTATTAGGCTTTTTTTTTAGTTTAATTCATTATAGGTAGTAGCTAAACCTATATGTGAGAAATTTCATGCCCCAAGAAGCTAATCAAACTTCTAAAGTTCGAACTGGGCATATTTTTACTGAAGAACAAATTAATTTACTAATTGAAAATGTTAAACAGAATAATTTCGTTTCTGTTCATCAATTATTAGATAAATATCATCCAGCAGACGTTGCTGATTTAATAAAAATATTACCAAATGAAGTTCAGATAAAATTATTTAGCCATAAATCGGCAGATTTAAATCCAGAGGTTGTGCTAGGATTATCTGATGTATTACAAAAAGAAATATTAGAACAGCTTACTCCAGATACAATATCTTCAATTGTAAAAGAATTAGAATCGGATGATGCTTTTCAAATTATCGAAAATGTTCCTGAAGAATTTCAGAATCAAATATTAAATAATCTTCCACAAAAAGATCAAAATTTTTTTAGATTAGGATTAAAATATCCCAAAGATTCTGCTGCTAGAATTATGCAGAGAGAATTTGTTACTATCGATGTAGATTGGACCGTTGGCCAGACGATGGATTTTTTAAGAGACTCAACAGATTTACCTGAGCAATTTTTAGAAATTTTTGTTGTGGATAAAGATCGAAAGCCCATCGGTAATGCTTCTATTTCAAATATTTTAAGGTCAGATCCAAATATAAAAGTTAAAGATTTAGTTGCTGAAAATAAAACTTTCATTCCAGCAGATCTTGATAAAGAAAAAGTTGGTAATATTTTCACACAATATAATTTAGTGTCAGCTGGAGTAATTGATAAAGAGCAAAAATTAATCGGAGTTATTACCGGAGATGACGTTGTAACAATTGTAAAAGAAGAAGCAGTTGAGGATGCCTTAAGATTAGGAGGAATTGGTGCCGCAGAAGATATTAGTGATAATCCAGTAGAGACGACCAAAAATAGATTCTTATGGCTATTTTTAAATTTAGTTACTGCGGTACTAGCTTCATTTGTTATTGGAATTTTTGAAAGCACAATCCAAAAAGTTGTTGCTCTTGCGGTCTTAATGCCAATTGTAGCATCTATGGGAGGAAATGCAGCAACACAAACGTTAACAGTTACAATTCAATTGATCGCATCCCAACAGCTGAATGTAAAAAATGTGATGAAAATTATAAATAGAGAAATTGTAACTGGTTTACTAAATGGAATAATATTTGCAGTTATTACAGGGGTTTTTGTTTATTTTTGGTTTAATGATTTAAAAATTGCAATTCTTATTGGCGCTGCAATGATCGTTAATTTAACCGTTGCTGGCCTTGCCGGAATTGCTATTCCAGTCACTCTAAATAAAATGAAGATAGATCCAGCTATTTCTGCCACAGTTTTTGTAACAACTGTTACTGACGTTGTTGGTTTTTTCGCCTTTCTTGGAATTGCAAGTCTATTTGTTTAATTAATATTATTTTTAAAAGTAAATTTAGAAACATTATTATTTTTTTTTAAACAATCAAAAATAATTTCTAGACTTTTTTTTATATCTTTTTCTATTGACCAGGGACAATTAAGTATAAATAAGCCACTACCTTGCATTCCGTTATTTAAATTATCCGTAATCATTTCTATGTGAGATAGATTTTTATAATTTCTATTTAAAATATTTAAAGTAAATGAAACTGCTTTCTTACTTTTTAATATAGGGTACCAAATAATATAAACTCCTAGAGGAAATTTTTTATAACAATCTGATAGCATTTTAAACACTTGAGCATATTCATCTTTAAGTTCATACGAAGGGTCTATTAAAATGACGGCCCGTTTTTCTTTTGGAGGAAGTAATTTGCTAAGCTTTTGATAACTGTCTTCATTCTCAATAATAATTCTAGAATCACTTTTGAAGTTTTTTTTAAGGTTTAAAAATTCTGTAGGATGTAACTCAAAAAAATGAAGGTTGTCATTGGGTCTTAAACTTCTTGCCGCAAGATAGCATGATCCTGGATATATTTTAAGATCAGAATTAAAATTTATAGATTTAATTAAGTCTAAATATTTTTTTAAAAAAATATTATCATTTTTTAGTTGTAATATTTTTTTGATACCTTGAAGGTATTCTTTATTTTTTTGCATGTAGGGATCAGAAATTAAATATTTTCCAGCTCCTGCATGTGAGTCTATAAAAATAAAACTTTTGTCCTTTTTTTTTATATAATCCAAAACATAAGTAAGTATAAAATGTTTTAGTACATCAGCTGCATTGCCAGCATGATATCCGTGCCTATAACTCAGCATATTAAATAAGTTTTTGTATCTTTTTTATTGTCTCACTTAAGTGAGTTTTTTTATAAGGTTTGCCTTTTACTACCCAAACCGACAGTGGCCATGAACTATCTTTTTTTTTTCTTGCAATAATGTGAATGTGTAATTGGGGTATGATATTGCCAATTTTTTCTACATTTAAGTTAAAAGCACCAAAAGCTTTTTTCATAACTCGACTACAATAATCAATTTCTTCCATAAGTTTTATTTGATCCTTTTTATTTAAATCTAATATTTGTTTAACATTTTTTCTTTTTGGAATAAGAATGAGCCAAGGAAATTTCGCGTTATCCATTAATCTTGCTGTGCACAAATTTAGATTAGCTACAGAATGAGTAGTTTTGAGTAATTTTTTGTGTAATTTAAACATTAAATTAAATTAAATAGCTATTTTGTTATGGATTTAAAGAAAATTAATCAAAAAATTAAAAACTTTGTAAAAGAAAGAGACTGGGATCAATTTCATTCACCTAAAAATCTATCCATGGCTCTATCTGTAGAAGCTTCAGAATTAGTAGAGATTTTTCAATGGTTAAAAGAAAGTGATTTAAAAAAAGTAGATAAAGAGAAAGTAGCAGACGAAATTGCAGATATATTATTTTATCTATTAAGAATTTCACAAAAAATGAATATTAATATTGAGAAAAGTTTTTACGCTAAATTAAAAAAAAATGTTATAAAATATCCAGTATCTTTGTCTAAAGGAAGTAGTCAAAAAAGATAATGAGGAATATTATAAAAATATTAATTCTCACCTTTTTTTTAATCGATACTTCTTTTGCACAACTTTCTAAAGTTCAAATTGAAATCGGAACAAAAAAATTAATTGCAGAAATTGCAGAGACTGACGAGGAACAAAGTGAGGGTTTAATGAACCGTCAGGTTTTAGGAAAAGACAATGGTATGTTGTTTATTTTCGAAGAAGGCTCAACACCTTGTTTTTGGATGAAGGATACTCAGATACCATTATCGATCGCCTTTATTAGCAAGACAAACACAATAGTAAAAATAGCAGACATGCAACCTTTGTCTTTAACAGAGCATTGCTCTGGACAACCTATAGTATTAGCTCTTGAGGTTAATAAGGGTTGGTTTGAGCAGAATAATATAAAAGTTGGAGATAAAATATTAAGTATAAAAAGAATTAATTAAAAATTATTGTTATTTTATATTTTGAATATTATAAGAAATCACCTTGAAAGAATTTAAAGTTAAAGTCTATCCATCAAAAGTAAATTTACCAAAAGAAAATCAGCTTGCTTATAGGATTGCAAAAGTTGCAAGTGATAATTCTCCTATTGATAATAAGGCAGCCGATATGGTGATTAATAGAATTATAGATAATGCTTCTGTTGCTATTGCATCTTTTTCAAGACAACCAGTTACAACCGCAAGAGAGATGGCATTAGCCCATCCAAGAGTAAATGGAGCAACAGTTTTTGGAATTAATTCTACTAAAAAATTTGATTGTGAATGGGCTGCTTGGGCAAACGGCACAGCAGTTCGAGAATTAGATTTTCATGATACTTTTTTGGCTGCAGACTATAGCCACCCAGGAGATAATATTCCCCCAATTTTAGCAGTGGCACAACAGAAAAAATCAACTGGTCTAGATTTAATAAAAGGTATTTTGACAGGTTATGAAATTCAAGTGAATTTAGTTAAAGGAATTTGTCTTCATGAACATAAAATTGATCATATTGCGCATTTAGGACCAAGTGTTGCAGCAGGATTAGGCACACTTTTAAAATTAGACACAGAAACTATTTATCAGGCTGTACAACAAGCCTTGCATACAACAATTTCAACAAGACAATCTAGAAAAGGTGACATTTCAAGTTGGAAAGCATTTGCTCCTGCTCACGCTGGTAAACTTGCAATTGAAGCCGTTGATCGTTGTATGAGAGGAGAGAGAGCTCCAAATCCAATATATGAGGGGGAAGATAGCGTAATTGCTAGAATTTTATCAGGACCCAATGCTGAATATTATGTTCCATTACCAGAAAAAGGTGAGCCTAAAAAAGCAATTCTTGAGACCTATACAAAAGAACATTCAGCAGAATATCAAGCGCAAGCTTTAATAGATTTGGCTCGCGATATGAGGAAAAAAATTAAAGATTTTTCTAAAATAGAAAGCATTGAAATTCACACTTCTCATCACACTCATTATGTAATCGGCACAGGTGCAAACGACCCACAAAAAATGGATCCAAACGCTAGTAGAGAAACCTTAGATCATTCTATTATGTATATTTTTGCAGTAGCCCTTGAAGATGGAAATTGGCATCACGAAGATTCATATAAACCGCAAAGGGCAAAAAAAGAAAGTACAGTAGCACTTTGGAAAAAAATTAAAACATTTGAAGATAAAAAGTGGACAAAAAAATATCATGATAAAGATCCAAAGAAAAAATGTTTTGGAGGCAGAGTAATTATCAAGATGAAAGATGGGATTAAGATTGAGGATGAATTAGGAATTGCTGATGCGAATCCTTGGGGTAAACGACCCTTTGAAAGAAAGAATTATATAGAAAAATTTAGATCTTTAACTAAAGACTTTATTAGCAAATCTGAGTCAGAGCGTTTTTTAAAGGCTGTGCAAAATTTAAGAGATCTTAAGAGTAGTCAGTTAGACCAACTGAACATTGAAGTTCTTGATAAAATTCAAAAAATTCAAAGAAAAAAAATAGCAATTTTTTAAATAATTTTTTATGAAAAAAATTATTATTTTTTTTGGATTAATATTTTTCTTATCAGTAACTGTATCTGCGGATACAAAAAAAGTTAAAGTAATTGATGGTGATACTATTCATATAGGAACTATCAAATATCGCTTTTTTGGCATTGATGCTCCTGAAATAAAACAAATTTGTGAAAAAGATTATAAAAAAGTCGAATGTGGTATTCTTGCAAAAAATTTTCTTAAAAATAAAATTGGCGATAAAATTCCCTCATGTATTACAAAGGATAAAGACCGCTATCAAAGGGTTGTTGCAGAATGTTTTATTGGCAATGAAAGTTTATCAAGATTTATGGTTAGGGAAGGTTATGCAGTTGCATATAGCCAGTATTCCAAAGATTTTGTTGAGGATGAAAAATTTGCTAAGGAAAATAGGCTTGGTATTTGGTCAATGAGTTTTCAAATGCCCTCTGATTATAGAAAAGCATCAAGAAATAAATAAATTTTATCAAAAGTATTTTTTAACTTTTTTTCTATTATATTTTTTTTTATCTTTAATAATTTTTTTCTTAAATTTTGGTGTTCGTAAAGCCTTGGCTATCGGATTTCTTTTCATATTAAGTTTGAATATTACTCAGTAGATAATTAAATTCTAAATTGAGAACCTAAATAAAGTTGTCTAGCTTTTTTATTTTCAACAATTTCTTGTGGGGATCCTTCAGCAATTAATTCTCCATTATTGATGATGTAAGCCCTATCAACAATGTCTAGAGTTTCTTTAACGTTATGGTCGGTGATGAAAATACTAATACCTTTATCTTTTAAATGTCTAAGCATCTCTTTAAGCTCGATAATTGCAATAGGATCTAAAGCTGCAAATGGCTCATCTAATAATAATACTTTTGGTGAAGTTGTTAGACATCTTGCAATCTCAACCCTTCTTGCTTCTCCACCAGACAAACTTAGCGCCGAGGCTGTTCTAAGATGTGCAATTTTAAATTCATTAAGCAAGTGTTCTACTAATTCATCTTGTTTTTCCTCATCTTTAATTGCAACTTCCGCAACTGCTCTAATATTTTCCTCAACCGTTAACCCTCTAAATATAGATCTTGCTTGCGGAAGATAGCTGATACCTTCTTTTGCTCGCATATGGATTGGAAGTTCATTAATTACTTTATTATTAAAAATAACTTTACCTTGAGTTGGATTTAAAATTCCAAGTACCACAGAGAACATCGTCGTCTTACCTGCTCCATTTGGACCAAGTAAAGCAACAATTTCTTGAGGGTTTACTGTAACACTGACATCCTTAAGAATAACTCTTTTTTTTATTATTTTAGTTAAATGACTAATTTCCAGTGTTGATGGCTCTCTATTATAATAATAGTCATCAGAGATAAGTTTAAAAATATTATTATTTAATTTTTTATTAATTTTTTTAACAACGGTAGGTTCTTTAATTTCTTCCGGCTCGGATTTTTTAATTATTTCGCTTTTTTCTAAAATTATATTTTTTTCATTTACCAGTTTATCTTTTGAAAGAATAAGAGGATTTTCTTCAATTATCTCTTTTTTTGACTCTTTAATTTGTTCAGTTGGATTTGAATTGTTAGAGTCAATTACTGCTGCAAATCTTTTGACTATTTTTTTGTTAGATATAACAGTAAATTTTTGATCTTTATCTTTCATTACTTAATGTCCCTGTAACTTGTTTTCCTTTTTCTTCCATTACAACTTCAACGGTTTTTTTAAAGGTATCAATTATTACCTTATCTGCTTTAATTTGACTAGTACGCCGCTTTTTAGTTTTTGGGTCATTCTCAACAAAATCTGCAATTACATTACCACTTACAAATATATTATTTGATTTTACAAGATACTCAGCTCTGTTTGCAGTAACCACTCCATCTCTTTGAGTAATTTTTACATTTTG
>Ga0222713_10004412_pt1 | contig 14113 bp, 10 predicted proteins | sample C33_649DmetaG_FD_165061 | JGI IMG/M metagenome (GOLD analysis project Ga0222713, IMG submission 165061) | Estuarine water microbial communities from San Francisco Bay, California, United States - C33_649D | ecosystem: Environmental > Aquatic > Marine > Unclassified | place: USA: California...
TAAACTGTGTTGTCAATTTTTAGGAATGCTTGTGCACTGTTTCCTGTGCTTGTGAGATTGATGGCTGATCCCCCAGATGTCAAAGACACCTGGAAGGTGTCTGTGGTGGCTCCCACCACAAAGTATTCAGTCAGATTTACTAATCCTCCGATGGCACTGCCACCATTGGAGTAGTAACTAACTAAATCACCGTTGGAAAATCCATGGGAGGAACTGGTGATGGTTTCTGTGGTTGTGTTCACACCCGAGGTTAACACATTCACACCATGTAAATTCACAAGTTGTTCATCCACCACAACACCTTCAATGTATTCTTCCACAAGAATCAGTTGAAAGGCGGAACCTGATGCAGCGGATGCATCTAGATTGATGGCAGTAGGTGATGATGCAATGGCAAATGCTCGACTTGTTGCCAACTTGATGGTGCTGCTGTTTATCACAATGATGAAATAGGACACAGCATTTACTAGGTTGGTGATACCAGTTGTGGCACCATTTTCCAAATAAATCACCTTGTCGCCTTCATTGAATCCATGATCCGTATAGGTGATGGTGTCTGAACTGCTGTTTACTGCTGAGGCTGCAAATTCTATACCATTGATGGTCAGTGTGGTGACTTCTTCACCTGTGGGTGTCAGAAGTTCCACACTGGTTCCATCTGTGGCAATGTAATCATCAGATAGAATCTTATCACCATCCACATACACTTCAATTCTTCCTGGTGTGTAGCTCAAAGTTTTACCCTTGATGTCCTCACCTGAAAACGTGGTGTCTCCAGCAGTTGCCGAATAGGTGTACATTGTGGTGTCCAAAGTGTTCAGAGTGTTCAACTCTCCACTAGGGACATTCAATGTGTTGACAATATCTCGGTGAAAACTGCGTGCAAGTTCCGTCCGGAACCTAATCGGCAATAATGCTGGCATTAGTTTTTAATTATGAAAGTGTGACAGTCCAAGTGATGGTCATGGCGTCTGATGCACCCTTGTTCACTACTGAGAACACGGTGCGACACAACAAGGTACCTGCTGATGAAGCATTGAAGATACCTGCTTCCACAAGAGCACCTGTACCAGTACCAGCTGGGAATGTGCAAACATATTGCACAGAATCATTGGTGGTTGATGATGTGGTTTGTGTTGATGAAGTTAATGCAGTACGTGAAGATGCCACAGCTGAACCCAGAGTGGTGTTGCCAGCTGCTGCAGCTGTGTTGTCTGTACCCACTTCCATGTGTGACATCACGTTGGATGCTGTGCCAATCATGCGTGAAGTGATGTATGCCTTACCAACGCTGACCACTAGATTGTCAATGTTGCGTTCTTCTTTTACTACACCATTTTCATCATGTACCACAATCTTCACTTTACCGGTTGCTTTGATTAGTTCTTCCATTGTTTTCCTCGAGATTTTGTTAGGTTGATGTAAAACTACAATTCAATACTAGTATTTATACAAAATTTAGAAACTGTTGATGGTTCCCACGTAAGTGGACGTGGTGGTTTGTGTGTCTACATAGGATTCTGCAAAATAACTTTCCAGAACCAAGGTGCCGCCTGCGTCAGTTGTGGTGATGCTGTCGGTGACTCCCTTGGTTACATCTCTGTTGTCTGCATCATTTATTGTGATGCTGTCGGTGGGAATCACATAATCCAGATTCAACGCCACTTGTTCTCCCAGTGTCACATCTTCCTGCAGGTCACTGGATGCATCATTCTGTTGGTCGAAACTTCTGACCATGGTGTCAGACAATGTGACAGTATCCAACAATGTGAATTCCAATTCCTTCACAACCACGTCAGACGTAGAGGTGGTATCTGCTAGATTTATTGGAATCACAATCAACAAATCCACGTTGTCTGATGTTGAAACAGAATCAGTCAACACAGTGTTCACATTCAAAGACAAACTATCAGTGTTGTTTTGTGTGTCAACTAATGTGAAGTTCACATCTTTGGTCAATACATCTGCGGTGTTGATGGTGTCTGTCTTGTTTAAATTCACATCCACAACAATGGCATCAGTCTGGTTGAAACTGTCTGTGAACACATAATTGGTGTCCAATGCCAAAGTATCGGTGAAGGCCACATCATCTTGCAAATCAGATGTGGCATCATTCTGTTGGTTGAAGTTTCTGACCATGGTGTCAGACACAGTAAGGGTGTCTGAGAATGCCATTTCTGTATTGAAGGTGACAATTTCTGACGTGCCTACAGCATCAGTCTTGAATGGTTCCACAGAATTCACAGGCACATCTGAGGTCACCACATCATCAGAGAAGGTCTTGGCTACTATGAATGCTGTTGCATCATTCATGGACACATCATCTTGCAAATCAGATGTGGCATCGTCCTGTTGGTTGAAATTGTAATTCAATGTGTCTGTGACACCAACGGAATCTGTTAACACAATGGCATTGCTGAATATCACATCTTCAGACACAGTGACAACATCTGTGGATGTTTTATCAACATTCTTGGTCAACACATCACCGCTGATAACTGTATCAATCTTACTGACGCTGGTGTTGAATGTCAACAATTCTGAACTGTTGAAGGTGTCTGTCAAGTCTTGTAAGAATACGATGGCAGCATTGAATGTTTCACTCAACGTCAAGGATTCAGTGAATGGCTTGCTAATATTCTTGGACACCAGTTCTGACACTGTGACAGTTTCTTCCAGTTCACGGTATGGGAGGTCTTCAATGTCCACCTGGTCAAATTCTTCTGCCACTGTGACGGTGGGTGGTGTGATATCACCTGTGAGCAGCAAGTTGGCAAACATCTTGAACCCTGCAGGATGGGTGCTCTTCAGATAGGTGTCTTTCCAGTTGGACAACTGTTCTGTGGTTTCAATAACGTAGGAATAAGGTTGATAGTAGTCATTGTCCTGTAGTTTGATGATGTCAGACAAGAAGCCTGCATTGTCCACATACTCACCTGGTGCATGATAGATGTGACCAGTAGAGAAGGTGATGATGGCGGCGGATGAACCGGAACGACCATTGTTGAAGTCCACGGTGAAGGTTTCCACAGGTGTGAAGTCTGTGGAGATGTTCAGTTCCAACACAGCACCTACACCTGAGCCTGAAGCTGTCAAACTGGTGAGTGGAAGACCTGTGGTGGGATTGACTTCATTACTGTAGTTGGCACCACCATTCACCACGGTGACTTGTGTGATTTTTCCATCAGACACCAGCACACGGAATTCTGCGCCAGTACCGTCACCCACTAGATTCACAGCTGTGGCGCCCACAGCATATCCAGAACCACCATCCAAAATGGTGACAGATTCAATCACACCTGTCTTGCGAACCAGGAACTTCTCACCGCTATCCACGATGGACAACAACTTGATTTTACCACGGGTGGGTGCAGAAGCATAATCACCAAACAGTGTGTAATCTTCCAGGAAGTATTGTTCTGCAAATGTGTTTTCAGTTTTCACCACACGAACAATGGCGTTGTTTTGCAAAGATTCAAAGGCATAGGCAGCAGAACCTGTGGTGACTGCTGTGTAGTCACCAGCAAAATACAACCCTTCAATACCTGTTTCTGAGATGAAGAAGGTGTCATCTCGACGGAATCTGCTACCTGCCTCATCAACGTTTACTACACGGGTCAACTGTTTGGAAATGGTGCCATAGGTAGTGGTGGTGGCACCAATAACAGATTGCACGTACACGTGCGTATCATAGTTACCCAGACTTGCTGCCAAAGAGGTGTCGGCAGAAATATCATCCGGAAACGTAAAATTAGGATTGATGTCTACTTGCAACTGATAGATGTTGGGACGAGAGGTTTCATACACATCCAAACAGCGTGTTGTGGTGGTTCTGAGAAAATTACCTGCACCTGGAATGAATTCCAGATAACGCAAGGTTACAGTTTTTTCTTTCAGCTCAAAGATGTTTTCATCTGGAAATCTGGTGGTTTCCACTTTGATGAAACGTTTTCTGCTCCATCGACCATCTGAGGCACGAAGAAGAAAATCACCTGGATATTTTACTTCAGCTGTGTCATTGAACATGAAACGGAAAAACATTTCCGTGGCTGTTTCTGACCCCTTGGCTTCATAGTACTGATTGATGTACTTGATTAATTTTCTGTTGGAAAGGACAGTGTTACTGGGAAAATCATAGCTGAATTGAGCTCTGAAATATGGAACAAAGGCATCCAGGGTGATGTCAATATCTGTCCAATCAGAATTGCTTAACAGAACATCATGAGCTTCACCCTGTTGTTCCAGAAATCTATAATAGTGTTCCAGAAATGTTACAAACTGCGGGTGTTCTGCCCGCACAAATTCCGGGATTTGCCCGGAAATCAGATGATGTAACTTTCTCTTGATAGACATTATTGTTGTGTGAATGGACGACAGCTAATAATCAAGCCTGCTGAAATATTAGCATCTGAATTGCTTTCACTATCATCTAATGTTAGAATGTTATTTCTGGAAGGAACTGCTGCTACTGAACTTGTGGCTGTATCGGATGTACGAATAATACTACTAGAAATGTTCTGATATAGTGGTTGGGGTTGTACATTTACATACACCTCATCTACATTACCCACGTATTCTGAAACAATAACATTTCGCAGTGTTACAATTCCTTGATTGTAATTGATAGTACCCACATCTACAATAGGTAAACGTGTATCTTGGTCCACAAATTTTATAGTTCCTTCTCCATCCATATTCGCAACAGCATCATTAGCAAAATCTTGTAGATGTCCAAAATATGATAGGCCATTTACTGTAGTAATGAAGTTACTGCTTCTGAAGGTCTCTGGATCAATAGCAGTTAGAAAATTCAATGTTTCAGAATATCCAGATGTGTCACTAGTTCCAATAGCAATGCGTTTTTGTAGTCGAAGTTGAAACACAGAACCTACAATGGAAGTGCTCAGTTGTTTCACTGTTTCTGAAAGTTTAGACAAAAAGAATGTTCTGTCCAAAGTACCTAATTCATTGTCAAAATAATCTTGAATACCTGCAATCACCAATGAACTCAATTCTGAAGCTTTCAATGAGGTCAATTTAGGATTGTAATTCACAACACCTTGCAAACCAAGATAAACATATTCTGGATCCACAAACTCATGTTTGATGCTCATCACACTTCGTGGACGAAGAATGGTTTCTTTGATGAAGTCTTTATCCGCATTAGTTATGACTGCATTTGTGATGGGATCAACAGAAATGAACACAGAACCGTAAACTGGAGGATCATTTTCTTCTCCACCCCAAACAGTGACTTCTCTGGCTTTAGAAAAATTTTGTTTGATTAATGTTCGATAATCTTCTGCTGTAACAGCTCTGTTTCTGTTGGCATTGAACTTGGGTGCATTGAAACGAATGCTATCAACTGATTCTCTGAAAGAACCACCTGTTGCGGGTGAGTCCACAGTTATAGCAACCTCAGTTTCTCCATCAATGTCACCAATAAGAGAAAAATCTCTGGCGCCATTTGGTGTAGAACCTTCAGACACAAGGTAGGTCACAGTCACAATGTTTCCAGGTATAAGTGCTGCACCAACATTGTCATCACCAAACACAAGTTGATATTGACCTGAATTGTTTTCTTCCACGAAGAACACTTTGCTGGTGCTGGTCACATCTACTATGGATGATGTTTTGGACCAATCTGTTGATGTTAGATTGGATGAGGAAGTTTGAACAGCAACTTGTATTGTCGTGGTGTCTACGTTTCCATTAGGAATAATCAAAGGTCCAGATGTGTTGTCTGAACCAATCAAAAATGTGTTGGAAAGGTAGATGCCTTCAATGAGTTCCACATCTTCAAACACAAACACATCACCTTGACTTAATGTGGCTGTTTGAGATTCATTCACATTAAAAGTGTAGGTTTCTCCATTTATAGTTGCATTAAACTTGGTGCTGGAAGTAATACTTAATGTGTTACCTGGTGTAACATCTTTTGTGACTATCAAATCCACAATGGCTTTTGCTGATGTTGTGGAACGTGGACTGTATCCCAACATCTTGGCTAATGACACTACGGATGTTCTTTTGATAGCGGTATCAATGAACATCTCGTTGGCTTGAAGATTTGCCAACACAGCATTGTAATGGGTGTTGTATGCCAACACATCCAGCAATAAACTCAAAGCAGAACCAGTGAAATCATAATCTGTGAATTCAGGTTGTGCAGCCAGATAGGTTCGTAAATTGTTTTTAATGGTATCAAAATCTAGTTCTGTGACATTAAGTTCTGCCATTATCGTAATCTCTCTAAAGTGACTGTAAGGGAAGTTGGTTGATTGATACCTATGACAGTGAAATACAGAGAAATCTCATAAGCATTGTCATCTTCAAAAGGAACCACATCCACTAGTTCCAGAATAATACGAGGCTCGTACCTACTGATGGTGTTTTCAATGCTACGTTTTATAGCCATGGTTGTGATAGCATCCACAGGTTCAAACAACAAATTACGTAAAGGTGACCCAAGAGTAGGTTCAAACAATCTTTCTCCCAAGTTGGTGTTCAACAATGTTTTCAAAGATTGTTTCACAGCATTGGAGTCTACTTTTTTCAACACATCCTGAGTTTGTGGATGTGCTGCAAAAGACAAGTCCAAATCTTTGTACAGTTTGTTGGGAGAAAGAATAGGCATTTTATTGAATATTTATATGGTTATGCGAGGGCTATAAACTTGTTGAATTCCTTCTGACGGTCTGCCAATCCATTGAAACCACCGTTCACAACTCTAGTTACAGGAGCGACAGCTTCCGCGCCTCCATCTGCCTTGGAGTTAAGATTTCTGGTGCTCCAGAACCAGGCAGCTGACAACAAAGGATACTTGGTGGCTACTAAATCCGGGTTGGCTACCACATCTTCAGGAACAAACCTTCTGAATGCTGCGTAGTTGGTTTTACCTGTCAATTGAATGTAACCACGACCACGATACTTGAATCCTTCACCTGTGGCTTCTGGACCGTTACCCAGTCTGCCACCGTAGGCTCGGCTAGCAATTCTTTCAGGCTGTCTTTCAAATTGTTTGGCTATCTCATCTGTAGGGAAGTATTTACCAAAAACAGCTCTTAAACTCTTCCAGCTGTAGTTTAGATTTTCTTGAACTGCCTTGAAATGTCCTGACTCATGTGAACATTGTGCCAGGAAGTGTGCCAGACGTTGTGGTGTATTGATATTGAACTTACACACCACTTCAGGAATCTGTAGACGTACTGGTTCTGGGATTTTGTTCTTCAGTTTTGCTATGTATGCTGTCATTTCTGCTGATAAACAATCATCCGTAACTGTTGCAGACGGAGGAGATTCCTTACAGCTATCTGGAAGACGAACATATTTCACCTTTTTGGGCCTGGCCTGTGGGGTACCATCAATATTGGGATACTTCACAAAACACCCACAACCAGAACGGTTGAATCCAGGACCCCCTGTGGTGTTTCCTTCAATAGTTTTTACTCGTTTGTTAGGACCTGCATCTGGATAGATGCCAACCACAACACCTATGTGATTGGCATGGTCGGGTCTGGCTGGGTCACCATAGTACAAAATAGCAGCTCCCAGTGAGGGCTGGTCAGACAGAAGACCATTTTCTTGACCCCATTTATGCCAACCTGCGCAGGCAGCAGGATCTTTGGGTGGTGTTGGAACACCTGCAGCTTTCCACCAATAGGTGACAGCTGAAGCACACCATTCAACTCCTTTACCTGTGGCATTCAATTGTTGTAGGTGATATCCATAAGACGTGGTGCTCTTCACCATTTCATCTATGATACCTAGCTGTCCTACGGGTAATTCACCCCCTCCCAATTTACCACCTGTATTTTTTGCTGCACCTTCTGCAGCGCCTGTTTCCACCATACCAACATATTTCGTGCATTCTTCAATGACTTTTTGAGCAACTTCGCATGTGGACTGTTGTGGTTCAGGATTGGATGCAGGGGCAGAGATGACTTCTCCAACATCTGCTTCGGATTGTTTCAATGATGCATATTCTTGTGACAATGGGTCATCCAAAGCTCTAGCTTCCAATGCTTCAGCAAAAAACGCAGCACGTTGTTCAGGTGTCAGTGTGAATCCAGGAGGTACAATGTCTGGTTCTTCAGGTGTTTTAGGTTCAATAGTGGATGGAGGATCAATTACAGGAGGTACTGGTGGAGCAGGTGAAGTAGACATACCATTCATCTTCAACATGGCGACTTCTGTTATAGGGCTGGCAATAGTAGTTTTTGTTGTACCAGTCATGTTCAACCCTTGCAAAGATTTCATGTTAATCTTTTCATTAGAGTTGATGTTTATAGTTTTATCTGTGTGTATATCAATACCGTCAACAGCAGTCACACTGAATTTTTTTCCTGCTTTCATTTCAAGGTTACCATGAACATTGGCTTTCAGGTCTCCATCCACCTGAAGGTTGCAATTGTTTTTCACAAAGATGTTGCAACTACCTTCCACTGTGATGTTGGCTTTACCTTTGATGTTGACAAAGCCATTACAATCAATGATATGATAGTCATCACCAACAATATGTCGAACCATGGTGCCAGCTCCATCCACTTCTACATAGGTACCTGAGGTATGGTAGATGTGCAATCGTTCAGCACCAGGAGTATCATCCAGTTCAAGAACATGGCCACTTTCTGTTTGTGTTACATGATTGCTTGGATACTTGGGTCCATAAGGAATTTCTGGTTCTTCCCAGGTTCCCCCTTCATTGGCAACATCCACCAAAGTGACTCGAGCTTGTTTCTTCTTTTCAACAATAGTTTCTTGTACTTTTTGATTTCTAGCTAAACGATTGGTGTCAGGTTCATTGATGTATTCAGGCAGTGGGTATTTGTTGGTGGGGTCTTGAAATCCGTAGTTACTGGTGTTTTTCAACTTGTCATAGTAGGAACGAGCCATGACACCACCAATAGTTCCCATTATCAAAGGTTCTTGACAATCTTCACCATCTCGGAAGAATCCCACAACCCAAGTGCCTTCCACTGGTCCTATAGGTGTGGTTCCAATACCTGACATGGCAGCAGATGTGATGGGTTGCATGGGATATGCCCATGGCAAACTATCCGTAGGTAGTTCCACTTTATCTGCGGTATGATAACCAACGCAACGAACTTTACATCTACCTAAAAAAAGTGGGTCATTTCTATCTTCAACAACACCCACCCACCAGAAAAATCCATTGCCGTAAATGTTTTCCATATTATGGTAGTTCCTTTTGATATGAATCTTTCATGACTTCCATGTACATTGTGTGTTTTTTAGCCACAATGCTATGTCGAATAGCTGTCACCAGATAGTTCCCTGAAAGATATTGGTCTGTTAAATCTCTACCAGTTGCTTGACTTAAATCACGTTCTGTTGATTTTGGGATGTTCAGAACAACAACTTTCCCCACTTCCATATCTGTTCTCCCTGGTACCTCAATCATCAAATGAAAATTACTGGCTTCATACATCAAACTGTTTCTTTGTGCTGCCCATTTTTCAAACAATGGATCTTTGGTTTCCTCGAACATGCTGTATTGTTTGGTTCTTACACGACGAAACATATCTGGTTTTCTTGGCATCTTTTGAGGAAATGTTTGAGATTTTCCTGCATCATGCAAGTTCAACACTTTGTTATGATATTCAAACTGATTGTGATAATTTTCATAGTATTGTTTCAACGTGATGTCATGAGTTATCAAATTGCTAGCATAGTATCCAAAATCCTGAGCTTGAAACACATCAAAAAATGTGGATGGATTGATGTTTAAAATTCTTCTGAATTGAACGCTAACATTTGATGCTTCTTCAGTGGCTGCAGTGGCACTGTATTGAAATGTGTCATATGGATTGCTTACACCCTGACGAATCAAGTGTTCAATGCTAGTCAAATAGAAATTTTTGTTGCTTTCAAAGAACACCACATTAGGAGCATTTTTATAACTTCTAGTGACTATCCAGTTGATTAATTTCAATGGTGACCAGTAAGGCGACACCACAGTGGTGCTGGATAGATGTTCCTCTAGAATTTTTAATTCTTTTTTATCTTTCAGGTATTTGTCAAACACAGCCTGAATGACTTCATGAGTTTTTCCAGAAAACTTTTTACTAATACGTGTGATGTTGTCTGTTAATGCTTCCAACGAAATCAAACTGATGCTGTATATTTGTTGCGTGTTGTCTAGAATACGTTCTTCCACACCATTCGCATAGAACTGCTTTTTAAACACACCTTCTTTGAATTGAGGTGTTCGAAATTGTACTGTGACTTGTTCAATACCTGCCAAAGGCAATTGCGTGATGAAACTGGCAGAATCCTGAACCACGATATATCCAGTCATCACATTGGAAAAAATGTCCTCGTAGATGGATACTTCCAACACCAGGTTACGAATATCATATTTTTTACCATTCGCAGTTATGGATATTTCTTCAATTTTTACATCACCTGCTTGTAGGATTGCATCCGTCATTATCCATCACCATTAATCAAATCAGTAAATTGTTGTACCACAGCTTCTACATAAAGTTTGCCCAATACTTTGATAGGCCTTTTGGCATCATTTACATCCACTTCATGTTGATAATTTGTGACTGGATTGGTGAAAGCAGAATATCCTTCATCCACAATGTATCCCAGTTCTGTATCAAAGTAATGATGCACATCTTCCTCAGGATCTGTAACTGAGGAGACGGTGAGATTGGAAGCACTTGTTCTGGCGTTGGTGAGTATAGAGGACGTGGTGAGTATTGTTTTGCCAACTTGTGAGCGCAGCCGCACCGTGTTGCCTGTTTTGGAGGTTACTAGGAATGAACCTCCGGTATCGGATGTGATTTCATCATCCACAAGATAGGCTGCACCAGAAGGAACTGTCAACACAAAATCATATTTCAAATACACCAGGTCGGTGACTTGTTCATCTCGGATAGGCCATTCTTCTCTAGGATTGGTGATGTCATTCACCATCAACACCAACCAGTGATAAACAGGTTTTCCATAGAACAAGTAGCTCACTATTTCAGGTGTTTCACCATCTTTCACTAGATAATCATCCATGAACACTGTGTTTTCACGAAATTTTTCTGACAAAGACACTCGGCGAAGAAAATCCGTGATGATGATGGGTTTGTTGTTGCTTTGAACTGCTACTGCAGGAAATCGTGAGAAGTAATCCATGATTAGAACCCAGCAGTGGCAATACGGTCTCGAAACAACAATTCCAATTCCAAGAAGGTCAATGATAGGGAAATTTCAGAAGGAGCACCACCAGTGCCACGCACAGATATGAAATCACTGCCACCATATTCCACTTTCATGTTGGTGAGCGCACAACTGCTGGTACGAAACAGATTGACGTTTCTTCCTTCATCTTTGAAGTGATATTCAATTTGAAATTCAGCAGGATAGGACACGAAGAATTTTTCTTCACCTAATGTGGGATGCATGTAGTATTTGAACAAATCAATGATGTCTAACACTTGACCCATTTCATAATCATTCTTTGGAATGAATGTGTAATCAAAATTGAATGAACGAAAATTCATGGTCTTGAACAACTGTGATTTGAAAGGATTTACAGCAGTTCCAGAAAATGCACTGGCGGCAGAAGCAATACTACCCATGCCACCTAGTCCCATTTCATTCATGGCACTGTCAGCATTTTGCAATGCAATAGCTGCAGCACCGCCACCTGCATTTTTGATAGCGTCCAAAGCAGCTGACGCACGACCTGCCATGCCTTCACCGTTACCACTCATTATACCTGATATTGCACTAGCTGCTGTACTGGCCATGCCTCCTAACGCTCCCAAATCTTCATCTGCCCAGGTGGCATTGTATTCAGTTCTGGGTTTGTTGTTCATGTACAACGCCACAACATATTTCAAAAATTTTGCATCTTTGGCAGAGCCACCTTCAGCAGTGGCCACAGCACCAGCAGCTACACCACCAGCTACACCACCTGCTATAGTAGCACCAGTTGTGGCAACGTTGCCTAAATTTTGTTTAGTGGTGTCAATAACTCTAACACCTGTTTTTTGATTCAATCCAAAAAAACTAGTAGTTCTTTTGGCAACTCCTCTGGCCAGACTGGCACCACCCACAGCACCCGCAGCTCCAGCTACAGCAGCAGCTGCAACAGGACCCACCTGTGTTTCTGGACGAAATTGTGCGCTGGGTTCTACAAGATTTAATGCTTTCACAGCCTTGTCGCTTGCCAGTTGTTCTTTAGGTGTGACACCAGAACGTTCTGAGATGTAGAACATCATGTAATGAGGAGTGGTTGCACTACCTACATCCTGAGGATATCTGTACACTGTCAGTCCATTGGATTCCAAACCTTGAATGGCTTGACCTGGTGTCAGGGTGTTTGCAGTTCGATAGTTGGCCATAAATAGTTTCCTTGGGAATACTTTACAGATATTTATATGGCTTATACCAAAGACACCTACAAAGGAAGATTCATCCCGAACAACCCCAAGAAATATGTTGGGGATGTCATGGAAATCATCTATCGCAGCAGTTATGAATTGAAATTCATGAAATGGTGTGACTTGAATGAATCTGTGCTACGATGGTCCAGTGAGGAAATTGTCATCCCGTATGTCAGTCCAGCTGATGGATTGGTTCACAGATACTATGTGGATTTCTACATAGAAGTTCAAGACAAGACAGGCAAAAGAAAGAAATATCTTGTGGAAGTGAAGCCATATCGTTTCACTGTACCACCCAACATCCCACAAAGAAAAACCCAACGCTTCATCTCGGAAGTGAAGCAGTGGGGAGTGAACAATGCCAAATGGACAGCAGCACGGCGTTTTGCTTCTCGGAACGGATGGGAGTTTATGCTGGTTACAGAGAAGGATTTAGGGAGTACTTATAAATAGTAAGTAGTTTTTAACTTCATACCGGACATAGTGAATCTATCACCTTGTCAAGTAGTAGTCAAGCCCTGAATTTCACCATAATGTTAAACAAATCCATTCAACAACTGCGAGACCAAGAAACACCTGTTAGCACTTTCCGGTGGTATCAGGACATGATTCGCAAGTTGGGTATGACCAATATCCAACCACAAAAAGTGTTGAGAAGTGATATTGGTGAATTTGTCAACACCATCATCACAGGACAAATGTATTTGTTCATGTACGACCCCAAGATGTCTGCCAAACTACCATACTATGACACGTTACCTGTGGTAGTGGTGTTCAGAAAAGTACCTGAGGGATTTTTTGGCTTGAACATGCACTATCTTCCACCATTGTTTCGAATGAAGTTGTTGGACAGAATGTTGGAACTGGTGAATGATGATACCATGGGTGAGGACACCAGAATGATGGTGACCTGGAAATTGTTGAGCAACTTCACAAGATATCCAGGTGCCAATGTGGCAGTGAAACGGTATTTGTATGAACAAGTAGGTTCCAGATTGATGAAAATCTATCCCAAGGATTGGAGAAAAACCATCATGTTACCTATTGACAACTTCGAGAAAGCTTCACGCAATCAAGTGTTCAACGACGCACGGAGCAAAATTTAATGAGTATACTTAGTGCAATCGGAAATGTTGCCAAAAACACAGGCAAAGGTTTAGCAAATCTCACCAAATCTGTGAAGCCAGAAGGCGACAAAGCCACCAATCCTGATGTAAAACAAATTGAAAGTGTGAAGATTCCTTCTCTACTGGAATTCATATCATTCATCAAACAAAACAATCTGGCTCGTTCTGAAAGATTTTTCGTGGATTTTCCAAATGTGAATCAAGGTCAAACACTCACGCTATTGTGTCATCAAGCTTCCATACCTGGCAGAAATATTGCTACCCGAACTCTCAGAATCAATGGATTGGATAGACAATTTGCACACACAGCAGACTATGGTCAAGAAATTACATTCGAATTTCTCATGGACACAGACTACACACCAAAAGCTGTGATGGACACATGGATGAATGATTGTGTGTCAGCTTTTCAAAAGGACACTAGCAATGAAGTGGGATTCTACACAGAGTACACCAAGAACCTAACGTTGAATGTGCTGATACCTGCAGGTATTCCAGGTGAAGCACTATTCAACTGGAGCCCAACACAGATGGATCTGGGCCTACGAGATAAAATCACCACCAGCAACAAAG
>Ga0222713_10004413_pt1 | contig 14113 bp, 20 predicted proteins | sample C33_649DmetaG_FD_165061 | JGI IMG/M metagenome (GOLD analysis project Ga0222713, IMG submission 165061) | Estuarine water microbial communities from San Francisco Bay, California, United States - C33_649D | ecosystem: Environmental > Aquatic > Marine > Unclassified | place: USA: California...
AATCTTGCCAACACAACTAGGTTTAGGCTTGACAGCTTCACGCCACTGTGATTCGGTCAATTGTTTGCCATCAAGCCACCAACTCTTGCAGCCACCATTATCCCACTCAACAGCCGGTCCATCAACACGATGCCGCTTGCCGTCCTGATACCAGACCTTTGTGCCATCAGCATATTCAACAGCAGGCCCATCAATACGATGACGCTTACCATCAAGAAGCCATTCCTTGCTGCCGCAGTCGTCAACTTGTACAGTGTAGATTGTCATAGATTTATATTATCAGAGGTTGGGTGGGAAGTCAAACTGTTTTCTTTCAATAGTTGCCAGTAATGTTCGTAGCCGGTACTGTTTTCAAAAACCGACAAATCTTCTTGATAACGTACAATTTCTTTTTTGTATGCGGCAATTCTCTCTTGTCGTACAGACTCAAACAAACGAGATCGTGTTACAATATGTTCTTGTTCATCAACATACTCGTCGATGTATGTATCTTTGAACGTTACATCATTATCTGTATGAGATATATACCGTTCATCATTTGTATCTATGCACCAGTCATGTATAGTACCAGTGTAATAAATTTCATAATATGTGATTTTCATGTGTCTTACCATCAATGAACACACAACGCATCAACTGCATTCTTTATCAATTCTTCATCGTAAATATCTGCAACATTTTCATGTTTACCATAATACCATTCCTTGTTATGGTCACGAACAATTTTGATGGTTTCAAACGTGTCAACATCGTTGTATCCACCTTCATAGCCAGATACAACCACAGGCAAATCAGGTGGGTAATTCTTCAATTGTTCAATTAGTTGTGCTACAGTCATAGATTTATAGTACCACGGGTTTACAGCAAGTCAAGAGCGATTAGTTATTTTTAATGAACCAATCTGGTATATCACAATTCTTAAACCAAAAAAAGTCTTCGTCAAAACTGTAGTAGAAATTCATGTCGGTTGCATGATTTGTTGCTTCAATTACAGTTCTTCCTTTGATTTGTCTGGGTTTGCCCCGAAACTCCATATTGGGATATTTATCCATTGTTTCTTGTGACACATGAACGTTCATGCGCAAGTAACAATATTTTTAATATCAATTAAAGTGCAATCATTGCCATCCGCCAAATGACGATTATTATTTAGAGTTTTTACTATGGCGGATTCAAGACGTTTGATACGTGTCTTCAATTTTTCATTTTCTGTAGCAAAAGCCAGATTGGCTGTACGTAGATTGCGTAGGTCAGCTGGAAGACATGGCATATTGCTGTGTTCAACCAAATCATCTGTATACTTTTCAAGGTGACGAACTTCCGAATGAAGACGTGCATTTTCTTCATGTAGTGTTTTTACATTTTGAAGAAGTTCGTCAATAAGCTCCGATTCAGTCTTATTTTGTATCATATCCTTATTTTAACACAACTTTTGATGTTGTCAATGTGTTATTTTTTATTGATCAGTTCTTTCACACTGAAATAAAGTACCATAAATGCTATTCCCAACACTGGTGGAGCCACGTCCACTTTGAACTGAGTGTAGAGTTCATAACTGATAAATAATGATAAAAAGAATGTTCCGATAAAAACCAACACACAGTGTTTCATATTATTATGGTGTTCCCAAAGTTAATGTTGATGCCCTCACACCCAGTGATTTATAATCGTCATTACTGATTGATTTTTTTGCTGATCCGTCGATACCAAAATGTTCATCCAAAACACCTTTGGGTTCTTTGAATCCTCTGAAACTCTTGGCGAGCATCATAACATCAGTATCGTTTATGTCATAACCTTGCCTCATATATTTCACAAGACGTTTGAGTGTCACACTGGGATAGTTGATTTTCTTCAACACAATCTTTTTGTTGTTTATGGCATTCATGGTTGATTCACTCACATGTATGCTTTCTCCATCATAAGCCAACATACATACATCAAAATCAAACGAGTCAAACAACTCACCAATGTCTTTGAAATAAACAAATGACACACACTGAATCTTCCAGTCACGTTGCATATAATTGATAGTGATGGTGGTATGCCACTCACTCACAATCATTTCTTTGGTTGTGTAATGACTTGAATTCATATCCTCTTCAAGTCCTTTGTATGCATTCAACGCAATTTGTGATATAAATTGTGTCAGTTGCTCTTGATTTTGAAAAAAAACATCCACGTCACTATCCAGTGGTTTTCCAGTGTATGTTCGCAACAAGGCACCCCCTGCCACCCAAGGACCATTGGTTGTGCATTTTGGTAGAATTTCCAAGATGTATTCCAAAGGCGTTGCACATTTTTGCTGTGCTACCAAAAAATCGAATGTGTGTTTAATTGTGTTCATGGGTTGTATCGGCAAATATATAGTTCAATATCATTTTGATCAAAAATGTCTTCGATGATTGCTCGTACAACATGCCAACTACCACCAGCTTGTACACACCCCATACCATGCGGTAGACTAAGACTAGTCACCCCCTGCACCTTAGCGTGCGCCTCAATGCGTTGCAAACCGGTGTAAATGGCTTCGTAGTCGGTGTATCGACGATCTCTACCATAACGGAATTGGCTGTAACAGTTATAGATATACTTGCCATCAGATGCCTTTACCCAACTAAAAGTTCCCAGCTTACCAATATCACCAGCAACTGTTTTGCAATCCACGTCATAAGCCTCTGGATATCGCTCACGAATAAAGCGAGCAATGCCACTACCCATCGTATTTTGGCAATTAGCCTGATGAATGATGGCTTGTGCGGAACACTCAAAAATATTGATGTCTTGATTGATAATCATACACCAATACTATACCACTGAATCTCTGAAATGTCAAGATCTGAGTTGGTATGCAACCGAACTCAAAATTTCTTTGTATTTATCAAACCACCGATCGTTGCCGGTTTGGTTGGTTGGAATTTTATCGAGTTCAATTGTATCTGAAAACAATGCAAAATTGTGAAGATATGCGTCGGTACAATTGGCAAATTGTTCATAGTGATTTGGCATGGGAACCATGAACAATGGTTTGTTTTGATAAATTGCTTCAGCACTTGTTTCAAATCCACCACTACATACAACTGCTTTACACACACGCATTCTTTCTTGAAATACGCAGCCGTCAAGTTGTCTTACCAAAAGGTTTGGAGGACAATCGGTTACCTCTTTTGTTAGTTTGGTGAAACATTCAATTTTTATATCTGGATGTTTTTTGGCTTGTTCAATCAATCCATTCAACATACCCTCGTCCATCAAGTATACCAAAACAAAGTCTTCTTGTTTATCACTACGAATATAACTACTACGACGAAGTATGGGTGGACATACAATTACTGTATTGTCTGTAAACTCATAATAACTTAGTGCTATTTTGATTGCACCAATGCTGGTAACATAGTTCAATATACGTAGAAATAGTTTTTGTACTGGAAATCCCGATACTGTACCATACGCTGGCAAAGTCATAGCATATTGATGAGCTATGCTGACGTATTTGATTTTTGGAAAAAACAATGCAGTTAATCCCACCAACGGTTCATAGTAATTTACTATTACGTCTGGCTTTTCTTTTCTGATGATATTGCATATTTTGACGAATGAACCCATCAGTTTTGGCAACTCCCAAGCGTTTTTGATCATTGTTTTCCATATGACCACTCTTCCCTTTGAGTCGAACACAAAATCAAAACCTTCATATTGTGTTACATCAAATTCATCGGTGAAATATTTGCTCAGACCTTTCTTTTTTCTTGCAGCAAGAACACTCGATACAACGTGTCCTTTTGCATTCAAGAACTGTTTCACAGCAATTGCTTGTGTGATGTGTCCGTTTCCTTCAGTTTGCACTCCAAAAAAAATCTTCATATGTTTTCAATTCAATGTTTCCGTCGAGAGTTTCCACAACAAAACTGTTGCTCTCGACCCAATCGCCCATGTTAATATATTTGATACCATCAATCGATCTGATCTCCGGCTTGTGAATGTGTCCACACAAAACACTGTTGTAACCATTTATCTTGCAATAATCCGCTACACTTTTCTCATAGTTAGCAATGTATTTAACTGCTTCTTTGGCTTTTTGTTTTAGAAAATTGCTGAAACTGAATTTGAATACTCTAAATAACTTGTTGATAGCCAAGCTGTAATCGTAAATGATAGACCCAATATGTTGAATCCATTTGTTTTTTGTTACGATGCCATCAAACTGATCCCCGTGTATTACCAAAATTCTTTCACCTTTGAGTGTGGTATGAGAAGTTTCTCTACAAACATAAATGTTGTCACCAAAGTAAACTTCCGTAAATGGTTCCAGAAAATCATCGTGGTTTCCCCATATATACACTACATTGGTTCCTTTGCGACTCATACGCAATACCTTTTGTAGTATTGTATTATAGTTCTTGTGCCATCTAAACTTACGACTCAACGCCCAACCATCGATGAAATCTCCTACAATGTATAGATTTTCACACTCAACTTCACCAATCAACTTCAAGAGTTTTTCGTGATTACAGTATTCACTTCCTAGATGACAATCCGATATGAACAGGGTTCTTACTTTCATCATCAATAAATAGCATTGCTGACCACCCACCAATAAGAAAAAGACCCACCAACATTTCTGTGGTGGGTCAACATAACAATTTTACTATCTATTCAAATATTACTTCTTGCAAATGAAGTTAATATAAACATTTTCTGCTCTGGCTACTGCATCAGCAATAGGAATATCTCCAATATATTCCAGTGATTTGCCACATTTATCGGCATTGTATTGAGCCAACTCTTTTTTGGTATACCACTCGTCTTTGGTGATACCAATCATTTCTTTTAGAATATCCCAACGTAATTCGTAGGGAGTTTTATTATTATCTGACATATTTTCCTTCGTGTTTGTGTGTTATGATAGCCGTATTTGACTATCAATTATAAGTATGTAGAACCTATACACAACTCTATTTATATTTTAGTTATGTCCAGAGCATTAATTGTTACTACAGATGGAAATCCCGCCAAATTTAATTTTTGGTGCAGAAATTATGATAGATTTGTTGCGGGTGAAGTAGATACTGTATATGTCACAATGGGTGCCCACCATTGTCGAGAAATGCGAGAGACATATCGATCTATTTGTCGAGAACGTGGATTCAAATTGATATGTAGAGAAAGTGTTGGTATGTCTCCTGTTGGTATGCAATTGGGTTGGGCATTGGATGAAGTGGTGGAAGATTATTTTGTAACTATTGAAGATGATTTGTGGATAACCCGTAGGGATGTAATAGGCAGCAGATTTAGATTGATTGAGAGTGGTAAATACAATATGGTTGCGTCGCCCCGAGAAAATATTGTGGAACGTAAACCACTTGAAAATATATGGGATGACCACCACAATCTTACTGGTACTGAAATGCTGCGACCATATCACTTGTGGAATAGCTGGTTATTCCTAAAAACCTCAGACTATCACAAATGTCTGAATGCATTTCTTGATGAAATGGAAAAGCAAGCATGGGTGGGTATGAGTCATGAAATGTATGCTTTGAGCACATGCACCACAAATCCTAAACAATATCATAATTATATACCCCCCTATCGATTTTGGTTGGGTAGTTACAAGACTGGTGTTAAATTACCACTGATTCATTCCGATTGGGTATTTGAGCATGATACATGCGATGAAGTCTTTGCAATAGGATCTGTTCTGTTATTGAAACAACAGAAAATCAACAATTGTTTCTTTGATTATCAATTTTCAATGATGACAAGTCAAACCGATAAATACTTTGATTTACAAAACTTTAATTGTGTTGATGATTGGGGTTGTTGTGTACATGCCGGTGGTAGTAGTGGATACGACGGTATCTATGGTTTTGTTCGTGATGAAAACCATCGACCACTACTGGGTAGACACAGTACCGATGCGTTCAATCCTCACACATATCCAGAGCAAGGTAGTGGTGGAGGATTCAGAAGGTCCATGAACATTGCGTTTGTTAAAGCGTTTAACAGACCAGAGTTACAAGAATTTATGCGTGATTATAATCACTATCTTACTTTGCATTGCAATCCCAACCAAACACAACAAGTTGAACACATGGCGAATGTATTATTGGATCGCCTTGTGTAAATAAGATCACTGTGGTGGTTGTTGTAGAGATGCTTCTATTGCAGCAATGTACTCATTGCTTTTGTCAATGTATCTTGAATCATAATTGATACCCACAATATCCAAATTATTTTTGAGATATTGCATAAATTCAACCGCCATGTGCAGTGTGGTAAACATACCCAATCGACACAGTGTGAAATTATGTGTGATACCAGAATAATGATAATAATTGGTTACTCCATAATCACACAACAATTCAAAGTTATTGGTAAACGACAACATTGAATTGGTAAGTTTATTGAAACAATCCACCAAGTGTGGTTCATCAACGGGTGCAGATACAATGTTCATACTTACATCTGTATTGAATTCAATGTGTTTGTAATTAACAATTGTACCCTCACGAAAATCTGCTCCTGCTGCCAAGACCAAACTACGCTTCGCCAAAAAGAATGCTGGTGATATACGTGGATACATTTTTGTTCCGGAGTCGGGATGTATTGTGGGGCGTACACCATATGTCAAAACATCACCACTGAAATTCTGAATTTTAGACATTAAATCCGCAATATCTACAATAAAGTCTGGTTCAATAAATAATACATACTCGCTGGTGCAATGGTTGGTCACAGCAAGATTTAATCCTGCATGATACCAGTGATCATTGATATATTTGACATCTATGTCAATAAAATTACAAAATGGAATATCATTGCGAATGAAATCGCCGTAATCAATTTCAGACCCAATGGAACTGTTGAAGCTAAAAAGATAATGAATCTTCTTGGCATACGCCGACAATTCACGCAACCGCTTGCGGAATTCTGGATAATCAACAGCAGGCGGTGCTATGGTTACAATTTCAAAGTCAATCATAATAGTTCGGTTCTATAGAATTTTTTGAATTCAGTCAAATAATTCTGAAATGCTACATCTTGTATTTTCACGGAAATACCACAGTGTTTCTCCAAAATTCTGTTGGTCAAATCAATATAAGTTTGATTTTTTTCTGGTAATATTTTTTCCCATAATACCAAATTCCAAGCAATTAGTCGCATCATTTCAGGATAGTTTTTTTCGTCAAATGGTGTACTACCATAATCAATTGCTCCTGTAATATACGCCATCTGTTTTGCACATGCCCCAAAATTTCTGATATGATAATAGCTGTTATTGAACAATGCAGCATCAGTACACCGCACATCATCAATGTTCATGAACGAATAGATTTTACCAGACTTATCAAGCAACAAATTGTTGCGAAATTCCAACATCTCCTTTATTTTAGCATCGCTGTGATGTTCAGCAACACTTCGAGAAAAGTGTTCAAATGGTTGAAAATTTCCAGCGGTTATTTCAGACTCCCATCGATCTCTGAAATATCCTGCTCTGCACCCAAATACCCAATGTGTAAATCGTGTGCGGTACCCCCGGTATTGATTGGTTCGCATCACTGGTAATTGCATCATCAAATCTTTGTATACATCTTTAGATTCGTTTGGCGTAGTTGGTTGCACATACGTCGCAGTGTCCAATGTACTAACAATATCATAGTCATCCAAGTATTTGAATAATTCACGCACCAAGCTGTCGTCGTATATCATCAAATCACTATCCAACATCAAAAACTTGTCGTCAGCTTGCATTCGTTGCACACATAACCACACATTGCGCTGAAACGAACCACCATCAATGGTGTTGCAAACATAATGTATGGGCTTACCATTCACAATGTCGGTATGATCCTCAAGCCAACCCATATTATCACCAACGAAATAAAACGCATCCGCATCACCATACTTATGTAAGTTACGCAATACGTGTTTTACAAGCAATCTTCCAATGTCGGCATCACCTCGGTTGTAATTGAAAAATGGAATAACAACATTGTTCATAACGTATTTCTTACAGAGGTAATCCAACTAGTGTCATTGAATATTTCTATCATTGTAGGATCAAAGTGTTTGGTCACCACGTTAAACACAGTGGGCATATTGAAATCGTGACCAGCAATAAAACCACTATTTTTTATTTTGGGCAACCACGCAGCAATTTCTCGTTCAACCTGTTCACTGCTATGATCAGTATCAATATACACCATATCAATGCTACCACCAGCAAATTGTGATGCAGCATCAAGACTATCCATCTTGAGTTTCACAATATGGCTGTAATTTTTATGCATACTGTCAAACCGTTGTTCAGCAGTCGCCAACTTATCATTGTCTTTTATTTCACGATATGGTTCCCAACGATCAACACAATACAACTTGGTGCAAAACAATGCAAACAATTCACTGCTGACACCAGCAAAGCTACCAAGCTCAACAATCTTATACTTGGGGTCAACATACTTAGTGATCATTTCATACAACCCTCTGGTAGTATTGCTTTGCTTGCGTTTGAATTCCAAACGACGGGTGTTTAGTAACTCAGTAATTCTAACATGTCGTTGATCCGAATTATAATAAACTGGCGGTGGTGATGTTGACATATAAAATTTGTTGTAACTTTCTTAATCCTACAACTATAACTATATCGTGTCAAGTGCTAAAACAAAAACCTACAGATTATTTACAACACCTCGGCATTGTACGAAATAACATAATTACCACCATTATTATCAGGTAATAAATAAACACCCAATATGTTATTTTTGTATGCAGTATTGGCACTAGTCCACTTAACCGTTTGTAAAGGATAATTCAAGTGCTTATAATTAGCTTCACTGAATGTACCATCTTCATTGCGGGATATATTCACAAACGCAGCACCAATTTCACTGGTATCAACAAAATCACACGGTAAATTATATCCACCAGCATCATCACTGGTTATTCCCTCAAAATGAGAAATAATGTTTCTGACATCATGACCAAGATATTGATAAAACTTCCAATTGCTGGTCTTTTTGGTGTCAGAATCCCAATCAACAATAAATGCCTGACTCAACCGAGTGGGTCCATCAAATGTACACCCCCCTGCCAACGTGTAACTATTACCACCATTGTACCAAATACCATACAACGTAGTGGTATAAGCTCCTTCAGCTTTAATTTCTAAAAATTCTTTGCTATTGATATCATATATAAACGCACGATCATTATAATACTCAGTGTCGTAATTACCAACCGCATAACCCCCCATAACACTATGTACAAATACTATCTTGGTATCACCACCGTTGGGTTCAACCTTGATCCACTCACCAGATCCATTGGTGGGTCCAGCATATAAAAAACCATACGTATTGCTATCATTGGCTAGTTTATAAGAACCAACAATTTGTACTCCCCCACCATCCAAATTGTTGGGTCCATAACAAGATGTATTTACTACATTGTCACCTGGAAACATGATCTTGTTCCACTTGCCAGCAACACCATTGAATTTTATTGGTCCTTCATATAGCAAACCATACGTCAATTCAGGACTTTCTACCAAACTACCAGCAATATAAACATTGCTGCTGTTTTTAACGCCTCTAATACCCTGAATAAATGTGTTGCCGCTTTCCTGACAATTTAATGTTGTATAACTAATCGTTTTCATATATAAGTTTTTTAATCGGTTGTACCAAATCTACTGATACTATCAGCTGTTCCTTTTACTCCTTTATTGTAAGCATCTACATCTGTCTGAGTCACCGGACCCACGTTTGTAACTTTGACGCTCACGATTGTCACCACATTAAGATTATATGGAGCAGTCGCAAGCTTCTTGGCTTCAACTTCATCTGCTGCAAATATTGGGTCTAAACTTTTAACTGTTTGACTGATTCCTTTATATAGTGTTGTTACAACATAATCATATTTGTTTTGACCAATTACAGGCGTAATACCCGCAAGTTCAGTGAGTGATTGTTGATTCACATCTTGCATACAGTCATCACAACCATCATCGTCAGCATCGTGTTGACCATTGGTTTTTGCAGCATGATTCAAATACCCAAACACACTCTGTAAATTGGTGCCCGCCATCGTCAACTTTGCCTTGACCCAATCTTCCAATTGATCAGTGTTTTGTAACATTGTTTCCAATTCTTTTGCATCACTATTAAGTTGTTTTAATGCACCCATTGCCATTGAACTGTTCTGCTGTTTTAATATTTCCAGAACTGCTTCTGTATAACATTCTTTGACCGATTTGCTTGAAGTGGTGCCACCAGCTTGTCTTTTTCTACGTGCAGCACAATGTGCTTTTTGACTAAATCCTTTTGCATTACTACAATCTATTGATTTTTTATATGAACTTGACCACTTTTCTTCAATATTCTGTGTACCTTTTTCTTTTTCTTCAGTATAAAACTTAAGATAATCTCGCACATTAGCAACATAATCACACGCAAGATTCAATTTAGCTTTGACCCAATCTTCTAAATTATCATTAACATCAAACAATGATTGTAGTTTTTCACTATAATCAATTAAGTTGGTAACATCACTTTGAGCCATTTTAATATTTTCATCACCACCATCGTTGGTGGTTGTTTCATTCATCAATTTCAAATGTTGCTGCACCAATCCCAAATGCTTGGTAAATGTTTCGTTAATAATGTTGTTCATATTGTTACGAATACCATCGTTTTTATACCAATACAGCATCAAATAACTGGGCTGAATTTGCAGCTTTCAATCGAAGATGTACTTTGCCATCACTTGATGTCATTACATCAATGACCTCAGCACCTCTTAAACCAACTGGTTCACTACCTTCTGTAGTTGCTTCACTCAATGCTAATTCTGGCAGTCCCAATTGATTTGCTAATGCTTCAACTTTAGATTGGTTACCTCTACGAACTTTTAGTTCCGCTAGTTCATCAACCATATTAAAGTATTCTTGTCCTTTGGAACTAATAATTTGATTTTTGATATCACGTTTTTCATCATCCAAAGCTGGAGTGTCGCCGTCGCTGCTTAAAGATATACTCTTGAGAGTTTCTATAATTTCAACGTATCGTTCAATCATAGATACTAAATTATCATTGCCCTCGGTCATACCTAACGACGCTTTGATTTCAGACTTGGTTTTGCCATACTTTCTCTTGAAATCGTCATCACTCAATTCTTCCAAATCCATGGCAAGGTCTTTCATTCTACCCTCGTTCAGCATGGGTTTCAAATGTTGACGCAGTAATCCCAAATGCTTGGTAAACGTTTCGTTAATAATGTTGTTCATATTTTTGCTCATACAACATAAATATATAGAAAAAAAATAAACCTCACCAAATTAATAGTGAGGTCAATTCAAATTATATCAATAATACATTTTATATATCACTTACCCTTGGTTGCAGTAACTGTGGGCTTGGGTGTATAACTGGTTTGTACAGAATTGCTGGTACTCACAATTTTAGGATTGATGCCTGTCTTGATGCCTGTCTTGATGCTAGAAGACGCTGCGGTGACAGTCACAGTTGGTGTTGGTGTTAATTTATTCATATGTTGCTGTTGTTTGTTGTTTCATATATATATCATTCAACTTGGATCATATCCAAATTCATGTACACTATTTGCATCTGTATAAAGTGTTCTGGCTGCAACAATTTTGCTTACTATTTTGTATTTGCCGTATAAAGTGGATCTACCGTGTTGTATAGCATAGTTTTTGTTTAATGTTACCCAATCACCAGCGTTAATGCTAATCTCTTTTTTGTCAATAGGTACGGCTCTATATATTTTTACAGTGGCATCGGGTTTGTTTCGATACGCCTGCATCAAACGCACACTAACCATGTCGTTTGCATCACCACCCATATCTCCATAATATCTGACTGCTTTATCACTGTAAATATCATCAGGATATACCCCCGTCAAATCATGCAGCGGCGTACCATTAGTTTTATCAGGAGCCGTATGTGAACCCCTATAATCTTCACCGTCACCCTCCCTGACCAAATTACTAACCTTCTCACTCTTCAATATCTTGACCTGACCGGGATCAAATACAAAACAATCAAATCCATCACTCTCAGTCAATATAGCTCCGTCATATCCCATAGACTCTAATTCATACAACGCATACTTATCATATTCCTTCCACCCCGCCGGTTTATGTATCGTCACCTCACACGTCAACACATAACCACTACTCTCAGCACCCACATCACCACTTAATATGTTATTTTTGTTGGACGTAAACCAAATAATACCCTGGGTAGTCTTGTCAAGATTGAATCGCCTGAAACTCTTGCCTGTGCCATGATACACAGTTAATGGCTTGGTAGCATTCTCACTCAATAAATCTTTTAACTTAATCATATACTATATTATTTAACTTTTATGCTCTTTATTATTTCACCCATATGCTTCTTAATCCACTCATAATATTCTTCATCCTTATGATTAGGATAACGCTTAATAGTATCAACAAACACTTTCAATACATTATCAGCAACTATCTGCCCATATGATTCACCATCTTTGTCAACTCCATGCACATGACTTCTATCACTTAACTTTATATTGTGGTCACTTACCCACTTCTTAACTATTGATTCTATATCTCCTTTTAACAAATTATCATAATAATACACTTTCAAACTATCATTGTGCGTCAAAAACATATCAAAAATTACATGCGTCTTATATGATATCGCAACATGTCTTTTATCAGAAAATTCACGCAACATCTTATCCAACTCATTTAACTTATTCCAAAACAACATCACATTGCTTTTATTACCACGATCTATAGTAATATAATAATTGTACGTCTTGCCATCCACCTTCACCCTTTTATCACGATTAAAATCTCGCTGACTCCAAACACCATCCGTCTTGAAAATACTCGAATTACCAAAATATTTTTTCCACTCTACAGCCACATCATCTTTATAACCCATGTTCTTTGATATACCCACAGCCCCAACTCCTGTATTCGTCACTATCGCATACATCGTGTTGTGATCACTAAAATCCAGTTTCCCACCGTTACGTATTTTATCTACAAATCGAATTATCCACTTCTTATTGCCCTCAATATCAAACTTCTGACTTTCTGCAATTAAATCTTTTAACTTGATCATACAATTATTTGTTAAGTTAAACACCTACTATTTTTCTTTTACGGTAGGTTTGTTTGATTTGAAGATATAGTTATGATCTTTTTTTACCGCATAACCAGCCGATACAAGTTTATCCCAAAATTGTTGACCTTCAATTGATAATGATGTTGCTCCCGTTTTCTTATCATATCCAATTTCAGATGAACTGAGTGGTATACCCGTTTTCTTTACACTCTCCACATTTAAGTCTGTGTATAATCTGAATGCAAATCCCTGACCCTGTAATGATGGGTCTACAAAAACATTTCTTATTCTATATCCATTTTTATTCAATTCAACAGTCAACATTCCATTATTTCTATTAGACCCAAGCTGATAATTACGAAACTTAGTATTTTCTGGCTCATAAATTCCTTTATCACTTCCTATAAATTCTCCAGTGATTTTCCATTGAAGTACCTCTTCACTTTCTTTCATTAAATCAATAAGTTTAATCATACTGTTCCTTTATCCGTCAATAATTTCAACTCTACATTCTTCAAATTCCACACACATCCACTGGCAATATCCCATCCGTAATACCACATATATTGCATTCGTGCCTCAAATTGATATGGATTGATTTCTATACCATCATACTTGCTAGCCACCAGCTTCCAATCAATCGCTTCACCAGCTTCTCTTTTATATCCAGTATCACTCACATTGGATTGATACTCATGACTAAATTGCGTCAACTCCATATGTGTAGTTATTCGCAATATATTGATATTATGAACATCAACACCATAAATGTACTTGCCAGTCCAATTTGGCATCACACTTCTGCACCAATCAATCCACTCACCGCCAAATCCATACCAAAATCCAAACGGCTTCATCGTAACTTTTTGTACAAATGTTCGCTGCTCCAATTCAAATGATGTCTTGGACATATGAATACGCATATCATTGGTCAATTTCAACTCATTCACCAATTGAGAAAGTTTAATCATACT
>Ga0222713_10004419_pt1 | contig 14096 bp, 12 predicted proteins | sample C33_649DmetaG_FD_165061 | JGI IMG/M metagenome (GOLD analysis project Ga0222713, IMG submission 165061) | Estuarine water microbial communities from San Francisco Bay, California, United States - C33_649D | ecosystem: Environmental > Aquatic > Marine > Unclassified | place: USA: California...
TCATCATGCTCTACGACTCCAATGACGTCACCCTCGACGCCATGGCCTCGAAGACGCAGAACGAGGACACCGCCAAGCGCTACGAAGCCGCCAACTGGGAAGTCTTCCACGTCGCCCAGGGCAACGAACTCGCCCCGATCGCCGAAGCCCTCGACAAGGCACGCGCGAGCAAGAACGGCAAGCCGAAGCTGATCATCTGCAAGACCGTCATCGGCAAGGGCATCGCCGAAGTCCAGGGCACCTCGAAGGGCCACGGCGAAGCCGGCGTGAAGTTCGTCGACGCCTCCCGCAAGGCCCTCGGCCTCCCGGAAGAGAAGTTCTTCGTCTCCCCCGAGACCCGCGCCTTCTTCGCCGCCCGCAAGGTCCAGCAGGCCGCCGCGCACGCCGCCTGGCAGCAGACCTTCGCCGCTTGGTCCAAGGCCAACCCCGAGAAAGCCGCCATCCTCGCCAAGGCCCAGAAGGGCGACCACGGCGACGTCCAGTCCCTCCTCGCCGCCATCCCGGAGTTCGGCAAGAACTCGCTCGCGACCCGCGTCTCCGGCGAGAACTGCATCAACGCCGTCGCCAAGGCTTCGCCGCTCGTGCTCTCCGGTTCGGCCGACCTCCACGGCTCGACCAAGAACTACATCAAGGACGCCGGCGACTTCGACATCGCGACCCCGGCCGGCCGCAACCTCTACTTCGGCATCCGTGAGCACGTGATGGGCGCCATCCTCAACGGCATGGCCTACCACGGCGTCTTCAAGGGCTCCGGCGCGACGTTCCTGACGTTCTCCGATTACCTCCGCCCGTCGATCCGCGTCGCCGCCCTCGCCAAGCTCCAGGTGTTCTACATCTTCACGCACGACTCCGTCGGCGTCGGTGAAGACGGCCCGACGCACCAGCCGGTCGAGACCGTCAGCGCCCTGCGCTGCATCCCGAACCTCGACGTGCTCCGCCCGGGCGACGCCGAAGAGACCGCCGCCGCCTTCGCCCACGCCGTCGCCCGCAAGGACGGCCCCGTCGCCCTGATCCTCTCCCGCCAGAACGTCCCCTCCCTCGACGCCATCCCGGTCGCCACGCGCCGCCAGGGTACGCTCAAGGGCGGCTACGTCCTCCGCAAGGAGACCGCCCCCCTCACCCACATCCTCATCGGCACGGGCAGCGAACTCGCCCTCGCCCTCGCCGCCGGTGAAGAACTCGGCGCCGGCGTCCGCGTCGTCTCGATGCCCTCGATGGAAGTCTTCGCGCGCCAGCCGAAGGCCTACCAGGAAGAAGTCCTCCCGGCCTCCTGCACGAAGCGCGTCAGCATCGAAGCGGGCGTGACCCTCTCGTGGGGCCGCTACGTCGGCACCGCCGGCAAGGCCCTCGGCACCGACACCTTCGGCCTCTCCGCTCCGGGCGACGTGGTCATGAAGGAACTCGGCATCACGAAGGAAGCCGTCGTCGCCGCCGCCAAGGCGCTCTGAGCGAACGGCGAGTCCTCGCACCGGAGACCGGCGCCGTCAGGCCGCCGGTCTTCTTGTTTTACGAGGTCACTTGACCTCGCGGAGCTGCGTGAGCGGCAGGCGGAACAGGTCACCCTGCTCAGAACCGAGAAGCAGGCTCGCGGCATCCGCCCACGCGCATCCTTCGAGCTGGAAAGAGAGCACCGGCGGCGAGAGCGGCGCATAGAACGCGCGGCCGCGGAAGAAGTCTTCTCCCGTCGCCGGCAGGTCGAAGACCCAGACGTTGCGATAGGTCAGCACGGCGAGTCTCGTGCGGTCAGGCGAAAGGCAGGCGTCCGTGACCATCCCGCCGATATCGAAGCGGCCCAGCTTGGTCAGCGTGGCGCGCTCACCGGTCGCCGGGAGATCCGCCCGCCAGAGGTCCGTGAGGGTGTCACGACGGTGCTTGGTGAGGAGATAGAGCTTCCCGCGCAGCAGGAACATGGCCTCGCAGTCGTGCGCGAGTTCCGGGTCCGGGAAAGCCGTCTGGTCGGGCCAGGCGAAGGTGACCTTACGCGCGTCGGCCACTTCCGTCGTGCCGGCGACGGGCTCCCGGAAAAGGTAGAGGGTCAGTTCCTTGCGGCGCGAGACGTTGTTGCCGACGTCGCCCACGACCATCTGCCCGCGCTCGTCGCCGGCGATGGCCTCCCAGTCGACGTTCGTGGCGCCACGCAGCAGCGGCCCGTCCCAGTAGCCACCCGGACCAACGACCCTCGACCCGTCGGCCCGCACGGGCGTGATCCGCGGCTTGGCGCCGGAATCGGAAAGCGTCCAGAAGACCCCCGGCTGCGTCGGACTCGGCCAGAGCGCCGAACACTCCGGGACGAGCTTGGGGTCCAACTTGCCGCTCGCGCGGAGGGCGATCGCTTCGCCGGCGGGCGGCTCGCGACGGTGCACGACCGGCTCGGCGCCGGCGGCGGACGCCGTCCAGGCGAGGCCGGCGAGGAGCAGCATCGTGCGCATCCGCCCACCCTAGGACGCGCGAGGGCCTTGGCAATCCATCGCCGCCGCTTTTGCTGTCGAAATCAGGTCACGACCGACCATCGTCCCGGCATGGCCCGGAAATCATCGCGCTCGCTCTGGACGGACAAGCTCCGCGGCGTCGCGTCGACCCCGGCGGGCGCCGCAGCGCCCCGCGCCCGCAAGGCCGCGTCCACGGCCGCGGTCCGCGGTTGCCGCGCGGTGATCCTCGGCATCGACCCTTCCCTGCGCGGCACCGGCCTGGCGGTCATCGACGCTCGCACGGAACCCATGCGCCTGCTCGCGAGCGTCACCGTGAAGCTCGGACCGAAGCTCGCGCCCTACGAATGCCTCGGCCGCATCGCCGACGCCGTCGAAGCGTTGGCGCGCGAACACGAAGTCACGCAGGCGGCCATCGAAGAGACCATCTACGTGCAGAACTTCCGCACCGCCCAGGCGATGGGCGCCTCGCGCGGCGCCGCCCTCAGCGTGCTGGCCCGGCTCGGCGTGAAGGTCGGCGAATACGCCCCCAAGCGCATCAAGCTCGCCGTCAGCGGCCACGGCGCGGCGAGCAAGGAGCAGGTCGGACGCATGGTGCGCTCGGTGCTCGGTCTCTCGGCGGAGCTCGCCTTGGACGAATCGGACGCCGCGGCGGCGGCGCTCTGCCACGCCTTCACCGCGCGCGGCTGACTCAGAGCTCCTCGCTGACCGCGAACTCGTCGTGACGGCCGCGGGCCTGGCTCCAGCGGGCCATGAGCTCCTCGACGGGCACTGGGCGCACCTTCTGGCGCAGGTTGTAGGCGCCGGCTTCGAGGCACGCCTTGAGCTGCCCCCAGACCGCGGCGTAAGACCGTGAGAAGCGGAGCGACTCGTCGCGCAGGAGGCTCGAGACGTGGCAGCAACCGCCGACCTCGGTGACGATGAAGCGGCCGGCCTTGAGGTCTTCCATCGAAGCGGCGCGCAGGTCGAAGCGGGCGAAATGCAGGCCCGGAAAACGCTTGGCGAACTGGGTCACGGCGGCGTCGAGCTCGACGGTCGTGAGGTCGGCGCGATGACGGCAGCGGGCCCCGTGTCCATAGCTGCCCGTGAGGTTCAGGGTCACCTTCTGGCCCGCCGGGATCACGCGGTTGAGGTCCCGCGCGTGGCAGCGCAGGAAGAGGTCCGCGCGGGAGACGGCGACTTCGTCGAGCCAGATCAGTTCCTCGAGCGTCTGCTCGCCGTCGCCGCGCACGGTGACGTCATGCTTGTGCACCAGGGCCATGATGCGTCCGTCGTCCTTGCCGGGGTTACGCCGCCAGACGACTTCGAACTCGAAGCCGGGGATGAACTTCTGGAGCAGGAAATCCTCCTGCGCCCTACGGACGAGGCGTTCGAGCTGCTCCTGAGTATGCACGAAACGCAGTCCGGCACCGTCCTCGGCGACCTCAGGCTTGAAGACGACCGGGAAGCCGTGGCAGGCCGCGAACGCGGCGGCTTCCTTGATCCGTTCTTCCTGGGTATCTTCGAGCGAAAGCGCGAGCGTCGGACAGCAGCGTGAGTCCCGCTGGAACGGACGGAGGAGCAGCGACTTGGAATCGCCGATGAAGCCGCCGATGCGGCCGAGGGCGGGATTGGCCGATGCGAAGGCAGTCAGGCGGCGATGGCGGAGGCTCAGGAGCACGATGCCCAGGCGCACCGGCAGGTAGAGCAGCCAGCCCGGCCAGAGGGAGGGCTGCATGAGGCCGCGCACCTTCATCACGATCTCGCGGCGGCCGCGCCAGGTCATGGCGGGGACGATCCAGTGGGTGACGATCCAGATGAGGGCGAAGAGCCCGATCACGATCCAAGCCGCGTACTGCTTGTAGCGCGGGAACTGCTCCATGAAGGGCGGCCCGAGCGTGCCGCCGAGGAGCATCAGGACCGGCGTCCAGACGAGCGCCGCGGTGAAGAGCAGCATCGATAGGCGCGGCAGGCCGAGGCGCAGGATACCTGCGGTCACGAAGGTCGGCACGCGACTGGCGGGGATGAAACGCGAGCTCACGATCACGAGCATGCCGCGCGGCGAACTGAACCAGCCGGCCATGCGGTCGATCTCGTGCTCCTTGACGAGCCATTTGAGCGGCGCGCGACGGAGCGCGTCGCGACCGAGCCAACGGCCCAGCGAATAGAGCACCATGTCGCCGATGAAGATGCCCACCGTACAGGCGAGGGCCGCCCACCAGAAACCGATGATACCCTCGGCCGCGAGCAGGCCGGCGGCGAGGCACGTGGGATCCTCGGCCACGAACGTGCAGAGGATGATGATGAGGATCAGGATCCAGAAACGGGCGCCGTCGGACACCACGAGGTCCGGATAAGGCTCGGTCGCCGCGACGGGGGCCGCGCGACCGACCGCCTTGCCGGCCTCGGCGGCGGCGATGAATTCCGCGACCTGCGGAGCCGCGGCGTCGGCGATCTCTTCGCCATGGCCGCCTTCGAGTTCAAGCAGGCGGGCCTGGGGCATCAGCTTGACGGAGTAGCGGGAGGCGTCGACCGGGGCGATCCAGTCGGACTTGCCGTGGACGAGCAGCGCGGGTCCGTCCCAAGCCCGCAGCATCGACTTGGCGTCGGACAGGTCGCTGTCGAAGAACACGCCGGAGTAACCGCGGTTATACGGCAGGCGATCGGCCAGCCCGAAGTGGGGCGCGGCGACGTCGAACAGCACGAAGGGGATATGGTGGAAGAAGTAGACGAACTTGTTGGCGACCGCGTTGCCGAGGAGCGTGTATTCCTGGGCGCCGGGCGCGGAGACGAACGTCAGCGAAGCCACGCGGCCGGGATGACGGTGGGCGAGCGTCAACGCGACCGCCCCGCCCATCCCTTCGCCGACCAGATGGAAACGTCCTTTTCCGAAACGGGTTTCCAATGCCAGGAGCAGGTCGGCAGCGAGGGCGTCGTCGCCCATCGAGGCGCGCGAGCGATGGTAGGCGGTCGGCCAACGCACCGCATAGACCGGGCCGAGGCCGGCGGACTGGCCGTCAAGGAAGGTCCGGCGCCAGTCCTGCTCCCCACGGGCCGGCAGGCTCGACAACACGACGACCGGAAGAGCGCCGGGGGCGCCGACGGGACCGACCTGGGCGAGTTCGATGGCTTGGGCCAGCTCGGGCTTGGGCAGGCGGTCCGCCGAGGTGACCCAGCGGGAGACCAGGACCAGGAAGACGTAAGCGGCCAGCACGATCCACTTCACCGGGACGCGCCCGAGGTTGCGCTTGCGATCGGCGAGGGTGGACATCCGAACCCCATCAAAGGTCGTCCGCCCGAAGGGGCAAGAAGGGAAGGTCAATCGGGCCGACGATTGCCCCATTTATGGCTTCCGTAAGTCGGCCAAGCCCTCTTGTCTTGGGTCACGTGCAAGCTACCGGCAAGGAACTCCCAGGCCTCAGGGTCACCGTCGACAAGGTGTCCCACCACCGGGATGCGAACTTCCCCCCGGAAACCCCGCACGCCTTCGTCTACTTCCTGACCATCAGCAACCTCTCCCAGGAGACGGTCAAGCTGCTCGGCCGGAAATGGATCATCCGTTCGCCGGACGGCGAGATCGAGATCTTCGAGGGCGACGGCATCGTGGGCGAGACCCCCACCCTCCCCCCGGGCGAGCAGTTCTCTTACAACAGCTACCACCTGGCCGGCGGCCCGCGGACGGCCGAAGGCTCCTTCCATGGCACGACCTCGACCGGCGAACGCGTCTTCACGCGGATCCCGGTCTTCGCGATGACGCCCCCGCCCGACCCTTCCTGATGCGACTTACCGACCTCAACTCCGGCCGTGAAATCGGCGCCAACTGCATGCTCGCCGAATTCGGCGGCCTGCGGCTGGTGTTCGACTGCGGCCTCCACCCCAAGCTCGACGGCCGTAAGGCGCTCCCGCAGATCGACAAGATCCAGGGTTCGGTCGACGGCGTGATCCTCACGCACTGCCACCTCGACCACCTCGGCTCGCTCCCGCTCCTGCTCAAGCAGCACCCGTCGGCCCGCGTCTACGCCTCGGGCGCCACGACGCTCTTCGTCCGCCGCCTGCTGAGCAACTCCATCCAGGTGATGAAGCGCCAGCGCGAAGAGACCGGCAACCAGGACTACCCGCTCTACGTCGAGACCGACGTCGAACGCGTCGAGCACGCCCTCGCGGCGGTGCCCCTGGCCAACCCGCGCATCATCGGCCGCGGCGGCGAAGAAGTCGCCCTCTCCTTCCACCTCGCGGGCCACGTGGCCGGCGCGGTCGGCTGCCTCGTCGAACACCGCAAGCAGAAGCATTTCTTCACCGGAGACGTCCATTTCCAGGCCCAGCGCACGGTCGCCGGCGCCGATTTCCCGCGCACGCCGGTCGACACCCTCGTGATGGAATGCACGCGCGGAGCCACGGCGACGGCGCCGGCGTTCAACCGCGGCAAAGAAGAACAGCGCCTCATCAGGGCGATCAACGAAGTCTGCGACGAAGGCGGCTCGGTGCTCCTCCCGGCCTTCGCCTTCGGCCGCATGCAGGAAATCCTCCTGCTGCTCCAGGAAGCGGCCGACGCGGGCAACCTGGCCGACGTGCCGATCTTCTGCTCCGGCCTCGGTCTCGACCTCTGCGACTACCTCGACGAAGCCAGCCGCAAGACCAAGCAGGTGAAGTTCAGCCGCCAGGTCCTGCGCGACCTCGGCATCCTGCCCCTCTCGCGCAAGTACGTGCAGCCGGGCAAGAACATGCCCGAACGCGGCATCTATCTCCTCTCGAGCGGCATGCTCGTCGAGAAGACGCCCGCCTGGCGCGTCGCCGCGAACATGATCGACCATGAGGAGAACGCGGTGTTCTTCGTCGGTTATTGCGATCCGGAGACCCCGGGCGGCGAACTCATCGGCATGAACCCCGGCGGCGAATTCAAGTTCAAGACCCTCGACCACACCGCGACCCTGCGCGCCAAGGTCGAACGCTTCCACCTCAGCGGCCACGCCGACCGTGAGGAGCTCATCGACTTCGCGAAATCCGTCTCGCCGAAGGACATCGTCCTGACGCACGGCGATCCGCCAGCGCGGGCGTGGATGAAGGAGACCCTCGCGGCCGCCCTGCCCGGCACCCGCGTGCACGACCCCGAACCGGGCGTCCCGCTCGCGCTGTGACCCTGCTGCCGCAGTCCGTCGAAGACTGGCGCGAGTTCACGCTCACGCGTGGTCCGCGTATGGCGGCGGAAGCTTTCCTCATCAAGCTGGCGGAAATGGCCCCGGCGGAACAACGGGCGGCCCTATGCGGCCTACCCGACACGCGCACGCTGACGCGCCGCTTCGAGGAAGCCTGGCCGCTCCGCGAGTCGGCCCTCGGCGGCGTGCCTTTCCTGACGAAGGACCTTTATTTCCGGCAGCACGAACCGACCTTCGCGGGCTCGACGTTCCTCCCGCAGGAAATCGGCGCCGCCCGCGCGACGTCCTCGCTGCCCGCGGCGTTCGAAGCCGACGCCGGAGCCATCGAATGCGGCCGCACGCAGCTCAATGAGTTCGCCTTCGGGCTGAGCGGCGAGAACCCGCACTACGGCGACTGCCCGCATCCGACGCGACCCGACCTGCTCGCGGGCGGCTCCAGCTCCGGGTCAGCCTTCGCCGTCGCCCGCGGGCTCGTGCCGTTCGCGCTCGCCACCGATACGGCCGGCTCGATCCGCGTGCCTTGCGGCACCTGCGGCGTGTGGGGCTTGCGCCTCTCGCCCGACGTCGCGCCCGTCGGCGACATCTTCCCGCTCTCGCCGGGCTACGACGCCCAAGGCTGGATCGCCCGTTCAGCCGGCGACCTCCGTCAGGTCTCGGCCGCCGTGCTCGGCGAAGCCCCGCCGGCGGGTGCCGGCCTCTGGGTCGGCGACCTTGGCTTGGGCATCCCCGCGGACGACCTCGCGGCCATGCGCGACGTCGCGCTCAAGGCCGGCGCCCAGGAGGACGACGTCGCCGCCGCCACCTTGCTGCGTATCGCCTGCGCCGACGCCGCCGACGTCTATCCGGTCCTCGGCGGCCACGCCGCCGCGCGGGTCCATGCGGGCTGGCTCGAACGCCGGCGCGCGGAATACGATCCGGTCGTCTGGGCGCGCCTCGATGCCGGTCGCCGGCGTACCTACGACGAACTGCGTACGGCCGAAGCGGCGCGCGCCCGCATCTCCGACGCCTTCCGCACGATCTTCCGCCGCCATCATTTCATCGCGCTGCCGGCGACCTTCGGCGGCGCGGTGAGCAAGGCCGCCACGGACGACGCCCACCGCCGACGCCTCCTCGCGCTCAACGCGCCGGCTTCGCTCGCGGGCCTGCCCGTCGTGGCCGCGCCCGCGCGGCTGCCCGACGGCCGGACCGCCGGGGTGCAGTTCCTCTTCCCCGACATGGCGAACTTCGGCTGGGACTCCGTCCTCGGCCGGCTCGCCTGATCAGAGACGCTTGCGGCGCATGTGCGCCGAAGGCTGGCCCAGCGCTTCGCGGTACTTCGCGACCGTGCGGCGGGCGATCTGGACGCCGCGCTTACGCAGCTCGGCGGTGATGGCCTCGTCGGCCAGCGGCTCGGCGGGGTTCTCGCGGGCGAGGATGTCGGCGATCATCTCCTGCACGCCTTCCTGGGCGACGGTGCCGCCATCGGAGGTCGCGACGCCGGAGGTGAAGAACCAGCGGAATTCGCGGAGGCCATGCGGCGTGAGCATCCACTTGTTGGCCGCGGCGCGGCCGACGGTCGTCTCGTGCACGCCCATCTCCTTGGCGACGTCGGTCATCGTCAGCGGACGCAGCCGCGCGGGGCCGTGTTCGAAGAATTCGGCCTGACGTTCGAGGATGATGTGCGCGAGCTTCTCGATGGTGCGCTGGCGTTCTTCGATGGCGCCGATGAGGAACTTGCCCTGGCGCATGCGCTCGAGGATGTAAGCGCGCTCCTTCTCCCCGAGGGCCTGGCCGGCGAGCATGTCCTTGTAAGCAGGCGCGAGGCGGAGCTTCGGCACGTGGCGGTCGTCCATGATGACCTTCCACTTGCCGTCCGGACCCATCTCGACGGTGGCGTCCGGCGTGACGACGCGGTTGTCGTCGCGGGCGAAACGGCGGGCCGGGACGGTCTCGAGCTTGGCGAGTTCGGCAAGGGCTTCGCGGATGTCGTCGAGTTCGACGTCGAGGAGGCGCGCGCACTCCTCGAGGCGGCGGCCCATCATGGGCTCCCAGCAGTCGCTGATGAGCCGGGCCGCGGTGGACAGGCCCCGGCCGCGCTGGCGGAGCTGGGCGAGGAAACACTCGCGGAGGTCACGGGCGCCGATGCCGGGCGGATCGAAGGCCATCAGCAGCGTATGGGCCGTCATCACGGCCTCGTAGGGCTGGCCGGAACGGAGCGCGAGGGTCGAGAGGTCTTCCTCCACGAAGCCACGTTCGTCGAGCGAGGCGATGAGGAGCTTCAGCGCCTCCTGCACCGCGGAATCGTCGCTGGCCGTCCGGGCCTGGTCGGCGAGATGCTCCGAGAGCGAGGCTTCGCCGGTGGCCGATTCGAGCATGTGCCGGCGGCGCTCTTCGTCTTCCTGGGTGTAGCCCTGGGAACGGATCTCTTCGTAATAACTCTCGTCCCAGTCCTCCTTCATGCGCTTGAGCGCGTCGAAATCGTCGTCGCCGAGGGAAAGTTCGCGGGGGCCGTCGTCCTCCGGCTCCTCGGAGGGCATCGGGGCGTCCAGGCTCTCATTGGAGACCGGTTCGACCTCCTCCAGCAGCGGGTTGGCCGCCAATTCGGAGGAAATCTCCCGCAGGAGCTCGGCCGCAGGCACCTGGAGGATGCGGAGCGACTGGCGAAGCTGCGGCGTCAGGACGAGGCCTTGGACCTGCTTCTGCGATTGATTGATGCCTTGGTTGCCCATCGAGCGAGGGCTATGAAAAAGAGGTCCGGCCCGATTTGCAAAGGGTATTGAAGGCCCAATCGCCTTGCGACCCCCGCGGCGGCGACCATAGTCCCGCTCGCCGACCTCCGGCTCCGCACCATGCGTAGTTTTCACCTCCAATCCGGCGAAGAAATGCCCGCGGCCATCCCCGAGGCTGAGATCGCCCGACGGCTCGCGGCCGGCGAACTGACGCCCGACCTGCCCTGCCGTCTGGCCGGAGAGGACGTCTGGCGGACCGTCGGCGACTTCTTTCCTTCCGGCGCGGGACTCAGGATCCGGACCGCCAAGCCCCAGGCCAGCGCGGCCGAACAGATCAGCGCCGCCAACCGCATCGACGATCCCACCCGCCGTCGGCTGCTGGCCTACGGACTGGCCGACGCCGTGAACATCGACGGCTTCACGCAATCGCAGGCCGTGACGGCCATCGTGCGCAAGGAAGCGGAGACGCGGAGCGCCTGGCGCGCGCATCGTCTGATCCAGGTCGGCGCCTTCCTCAGCCTGCTGGCACTCGGAAGCGTGGCCGGCGCCACGACCAACCCGCTCAGCCTGCGCATCGAAAAGTCCGTGGCGCTCCTGCAACGCCAGCACGGCGACGTCAAAGCGAGCCTCTCCGTCCTGCGCAGCACCTTGCACGACCGCGCCTACGTGCGCGAGCGCGACCGCCAGGGCAGCGGCGCGAAGGCGAAGCCCGCGCAGAAGTGACTTCGCTCAGCGCGCGCGCGGCGTCCAGCAGTCCGGCTCGGAACAGCGGCCGAGGCTCGCCGGCGTCAGGCGCGTGACCTTGCCGGTCACGCTGTCCACGATCGCCAGCCAATCGCCCTGGGCGGCCACGAGGTGACGTCCGTCGGCGCACCACGAAGCGTGCGCGAGGGCGGCCGGGCTGGCGGTCTCGATCGGACGGACGCTGCCCGCGGCGAGGTCGATGACGCCGAGACGCAGGCTGCCCGACTGATAGGTGAAGACGAGCTGGTCAGGGAAGACCGGGTTCCAGCGCGGCTCGGTGCTGTAGCTGAAACCGGTGGCGACGGGCCGCAGGGCGCCGCCGGAAGCATTCGCGAGATAGATGCCGGGGCGTCCCGTCGGGCCGCCGGTGAGGGCGAAACGCGCGCCGTCGGGCGACCAGGCCGGATCGGTGTTCACCCACTGCTTGTTCGGAGCCTTGATGACGCGGACCGGCGACTGGCCCTGCGGACCGGCCACGAAGATGTCCATCGTCTCCTTGTTGGAGGAAGCGAACGCGATGCGACCGTCGGGACCGCTGCTGGCCGCGCCGAGGGCGCCGCGCACGTTCGTGATGACCTTGGCGGCTTCGCCGAGGCCGTTGGTCGAGAAGATCTCAGGGAAGTTGGAGCGGAAGGAGGAGATGAAGAAGACGCGCTTGCCGTCGGCCGACCAGCGCGGCCCGTAAGAGGTGTTACGGTAGTTCGTCAGGCGCATCGTCTTGGAGCGCGCAAGATTGGTGACGTAGATCTCCGCGTGGCCGGTGAAGCGCGAGACGAAGGTGACCTTCGTGTCGGCGTAGAGCGGCTTGAGCTGCCAGCGGCGACCGAGGCCGACGATCGCGGCGTCGGCGACCTTGAGCGCGAGCTGGTCTTCGTCACGGGCTTCGACGTTCGTCGTGAAGGCGTAGGCGGCATTGTCGCAGGCGACGACGGCGGTGTTCGCGGTACGTCCGATGCGCAGCTTCACGGAAGAAGTCGGCGAGACCTGGATCGCGCCGTGGGCGGAAAGCGCGAACTGGACGAGGCTGCCGAGCGCGGGATCGTCGGAGACGACGGCGACGGAGACGACGCCCTTGGCCGCGAGCGCCGCGATGTCGTCGTTGACGACGACTTTCTGCCCGAAGAGCGGCACGGTGAGGAAGACGGCGAGGAAGGCGAGGAAACGCATCGAGGAAGGGGATTAGGAGGTTAGCAGTTTGACCTAGGTTGGGTGGGGAGTTCAATCCCGCTGATGTCGCTCGATAAGGAATCCGTCCAGAAGGCCCTCGGCCAGATCCGCTACCCGGGGTACAGCCGGGACATCGTGTCGTTCGGCCTGGTCAAAGGCATCGAGGTGACCCTCGACGGCAAGGTCAGCGTCGGCTTGGCCGTGACCAGCGCCGACCCCGAGGTCCCGAAGAAGCTCTACGCCGAGATCGACGCCGCGCTCAAGGCCCTCGGCGCCCGCCAGCCCGAGATCGCCATCACCGTCACCGTCCCGAAGGGCGCCCCCGCGGCGGCCGCGCCCGCCGCCCCCACCAAGCTGCCGGCCGACGCCGGCGTGGGTCAGGTTAAGCACATCATCGCCGTCGCCAGCGGCAAAGGCGGGGTCGGTAAGTCCACCTTCGCCGTCAACCTGGCCTGCGCCCTCGCCCGCGACCTCGCCGAGCGGGGCCGCCCGGGCCGGGTCGGCCTGATGGATTGCGACATCTACGGCCCTTCGGTCCCCCTGATGATCGGGGTCAACGCCCGCCCCCTCCTCGACGGCGATACCCTCATCCCGCTGGAGAACTTCGGCGTGAAGGTGATGTCGATGGGCCTCCTCATCGACGCCGACGCCCCCGTGGTCTGGCGCGGTCCGATGATCATGAAGACCATCTCGCAGTTCGCCACCAACGTACGCTGGGGCGAACTCGACGTCCTGCTCATCGACCTCCCTCCGGGCACCGGTGACGCCCAGCTCTCCATCGCCCAGTCGATGGCCCTGAGCGGCGCGATCATCGTGACGACCCCGCAGACCGCGGCGGTCTCCGTGGCGCTGCGTGGCGCGGCGATGTTCGCCAAAGTCGGCGTGCCTATCCTCGGCGTGGCGGAGAACATGAGCTTCCTCGAAGCCGCGGACGGATCCCGCCAGTATCTCTTCGGTCAGGGTGGCGGCCTCAAGGTCGCCACGGCCCTTGATTCGATCCTGCTGGGCGAAGTCCCGCTCGACCCGGCCATCCGCCAGGGCGGCGACCACGGTATCCCCGTGGTGATCAGCCATCCGGACGGCAATCCGGCCCGCGTCTTCCGCTCGATCGGCCTGACGGTCCTCAACGGCTTGGAAAAAGCTTCGTAAAGTCACCCGTTCGCCTCCGGCTTGCCACGCAGCCGGATTTCCCCCTAGATTCATCGCAAGCATGAGAGAAGAGCCGTCCAAGACGCCGCCCGCCGCCGACCTGGCCGCGCGTTCTTCTCTTTACGCGGAGTTCCTCGCGGAGCGTGAGGAGATCCTCCGTCACAAGTGGATCGAGTCCGAGAAGGCCGGTTGCGACATCGGTTTCGAACGCGCCCTGCTCGACTGGACCCGTCACCACCGCGCGCGCTGGCGTCAGCTGCGCCGCGGCGGCAAGCCCGCCTGAGGCCGCCCCTCTTCCCCGCCAAACAGCAGGGCCGGCTCGCATCGCTGCGGCCGGCCCTGCTGGCTGAGAGGGAAAGAAGCTTAGCCCTTGATCTCCTTGTGCAGCGTGTGGCGGCGCATGGAGGGGTTGTACTTCTTGAGCTCCACCTTCTCCTGGGAAAGCTTCTTGTTACGGGTGGTCATGTAACGGGAAGGGCGCTTACCCTCCTTACGGGCTTCGGTGCATTCAATGATGACGATTTCGCGGGGCATGGTCTGAGTCGGTTGGAAGGTTGAGGTTTGAGAACGGGTCAGGTCGGAGCAAGCCCGAAAAAGAGCCGGGCGGCCTTTTGAGCCGCCCGGATCGGACCGAAGGTGGGGTTAATCAGCCCCAGAGACGCTTCTTATGGCGATTTTCCTTCGAGCGCTTGCGGCGCTTGTGCTTGTTCATCTTCAGACGACGCTTCTTCTTGAGGCTTCCCATGGGTGATAGTGAATCGCAACTTGGC